>ENA-UONW01000074-UONW01000074.1-human-gut-metagenome-genome-assembly--contig:-CS52-NODE-74-length-148244-cov-36.521915_pt1 | contig 148244 bp, 131 predicted proteins | sample MGYA00242463_ERZ724010 | MGnify/ENA metagenome assembly ERZ724010
CAGTCGGTGTGCTATACACATTTTCACTCAAACAAGGTTTTTAGAGGTGACCTAATGTTGAAAGGTTGTTAAAAATGGCAAATTATGACGTTATAATCGTAGGCGCAGGCCCCGCCGGTATTTTTACCGCACTGGAAATGCTCCGCAAAGGCTCGAAGAAGAAAGTGCTCATCGTGGAGAAGGGCGTTTCCGTTGAGAAAAGAGCCTGTCCGAAGGCTAAGACGAAGGTCTGCATGAACTGCAAGCCCTACTGCCACATCACCACGGGATTCTCCGGCGCGGGCGCGTTCTCGGACGGCAAACTGTCGCTCTCCTGCGAGGTCGGCGGAAACCTCCCGGAGCTCATCGGCGAGGAGCTGGCTCAGGCCACGATCGACTACACCGACAAGATCTACCTTGAATTTGGCGCAGACCCACACGTAGAAGGCGTAAGCGACCCGGACAAGATCCGCGAGATACGCAAGAAGGCGATCAACGCCAATCTCAAGCTGGTTGACTGCCCTATCCGCCACCTCGGCACCGAAATGGCTCATCAGCTCTACCTGAGAATTGAAAAGCACCTGCTTGAGCACGGCGTGGACATCATGTTCGAGACCCGCTGCGAGGACATCATCATTGAGGGCGACGTCTGCACCGGAGTTATCGTCACCGACAACAAGGGCAGCGACCGCCGCGAGCTCAGGGCGGACAACATCGTCATAGCCACCGGCAGAAAGGGCGCGGACTGGCTCGAGCGCACCTGCGAAAGCCACAGCATAGCTCACCAGCCCGGAACCGTTGACATCGGCGTGCGCGTCGAGGTACGCAACGAGGTCATGGAGGAGGTCAACGCCGTTCTCTATGAGTCGAAGCTCATCGGCTACCCGCTGCCGTTCAAGAATAAGGTAAGGACATTCTGCCAGAATCCCGGCGGCTTCGTCAGCCAGGAGAACTACGACAACAATCTCGCGGTAGTTAACGGACACTCCTACAAGGATCTCAAGTCCAACAACACCAACCTCGCGATACTCTGCTCGCACAATTTCAGCGTTCCGTTCAACCAGCCGATAGAGTACGCGCAGAAGGTCGGCGAGCTGACTAACATGCTCGGAAACGGCCACATCATGGTTCAGCGCTACGGCGATATCCTCGACGGAAAGCGCACCTGGCCGAAGGAACTGTCGTTCTCAAACGTAAAGCCCACCCTTCCCGACGCCGTTGCCGGCGACATCACCGCCGCAATGCCCTACCGCACGATGACGAACATCATCAACTTCATCAAGGCGGTGGACTGCGTAGTACCAGGCTTCGCAAGCCGCGAGACCCTTCTGTACTCGCCGGAGCTGAAGTTCTACAGCAACCGCATAAAGATGGACGAGCATTTCAATACTAACATTCACGGACTGCACTGCCTGGGTGACTCCAGCGGCTGGACAAGAGGTCTTATGATGGCGTCCGTGATGGGCGTGCTCATGGGCAGAGAACTTATCTGAGAGGTAAAGAAAAATGCAGCTTCTTAAGGACAGAATCAGAAAAGACGGCGTTATCAAGGATGGAAACGTCCTCAAGGTGGACAGCTTCCTCAACCACCAGATGGACATTGCGCTCATCAACGAGATGGGCAAGGAATTCCGCAGGCGCTTCCCCGATGAGAGCATCAACAAGATACTCACCATCGAGGCCTCCGGCATAGGCATCGCGTGTATCACCGCGCAGTACTTCAACTGCCCCGTGGTTTTCGCCAAAAAAACACAGAGCATAAACATCGACGGCGAGGTGTACTCTACCAAGATAAAGAGCTTCACCCACGGCCGTACATACGACGTTATCGTGAAGAAGGCATTCCTGTCCCCGGAGGATAATATCCTCATCATCGACGACTTCCTCGCAAACGGCTGCGCGCTGCTCGGGCTTATCGACATCGTAAAGCACGCCGGCGCCAAGATAGCCGGAGCCGGTATCGTCATCGAGAAGGGCTGCCAGAAGGGCGGCGAGCTCGTCCGCAGCCAGGGTATCCGCGTGGAGTCCCTTGCGATAATCGACGAGATGGATCCCGTGAAGGGCTGCAAGTTCCGGGACGACGACTGATTTCAACGGCATTCCGCCGAAGAAATATAACAGAACGCGGTAAAACCGCAGACACACTAGGGAGGAACCAACAAATGAAGAAGAAATTACTCGCCGCTTTCATGGCGGCAGCAATGCTGCTCACAGGCTGCTCCGGAAACACATCTTCCGGCAGCTCCGCAGCAAACGACGCTAGCAGCACAGCAGACAACGCAGCAAGCGTCAAGGCAGGCTTCGTCTACATCGGCAAGATCGACGACGGCGGCTACACCCAGGCTCACGACCAGGGCAGACTCGCCATCGAGAAGATGGGCGTTGAGACCGCTTACGTTGAGGACGTAGCAGAGACCGTTTCCGACACCTGCGAAGCTATCCGTACCCTTATCGACGAGGGCTGCAACCTTATTTACACCAACTCCTTCGGCTTCATGGAAGGCACCGTTGAAATGGCTAAGGAGTACCCGAACGTTAAGTTCGCTCACTGCTCCGGCTACCAGAGAAGCGACAACCTTTCCACCTACTTCGGCAAGGTTTACCAGGCTCGTTACCTCGCAGGCATCGTTGCAGGCATGAAGACCGAGAAGAACTACATCGGCTACGTTGCTGCAAAGGGCATTCCTGAGGTTATCCGCGGTATCAACGCATTCACCCTCGGCGTACAGTCCGTAAACCCCGACGCTAAGGTCGAGGTCGTTTTCACCGACACATGGTACGACCCCTCCGTTGAGAAGCAGGCAGCTCTGGAGCTTCTGAACAAGGGCGTTGACGTTATCGCACAGCACCAGGATACCACCGCTCCGCAGGTAGCTGCACAGGAGAAGGGCGCATACTGCATCGGCTACAACTTCCCGACCGCTGACGCTGCTCCCGACGCTTACCTGACCGCAGCTTGCTTCAACTGGTCAACATTCTACACCGACGACTGCCAGAGAGCGCTCGACGGCACATGGACAAGCCGCGCTTACTGGGAAGGCCTCGCAGCTAACATGACCTACCTTGACGACCTCACCGCGCTCTGCGCAGAGGGAACTCAGGAGAAGGTAGACGCTGCAAGAAATTCCATCATTGACGGTTCCTTCGACCCGTTCACCGGCCCGCTCTACGATCAGAACGGCGAGCTCAAGGTAGAGGACGGCGTTAAAATGACCGACGACGAGATCTGGAACATGAACTGGTTCGTTCAGGGCGTTGTTGGCTCTATCCCCGCATAATCACAACTGAACATCGGCAGACGCAGGCTGCATAACACAGCCTGCCCTGCTTGTTTTCACGAGCGGTATGCCGCGGCGTACCGTTTGTGAAAGCAGACAGGATCAAAATTATCCGGCGGAGCCGGATAGATACCGTCGAAAAAGTGTCTTTTGCCCGCGAAGCGGGCATTTGAAATCCATTTTTTGACCCAGCTTTGCCGGGTCAAAAAATACTTCTATCCGCGCAAGTGTGCGGTTTGTCGGCTTTGCCGACAAACCGTGCGCGCGGCGCGGATGTTCGGCGGAAAAGTCCCAACGGGACTTTTTCGACGGTCTCATTATCCGGCGGAGCCGGATACATTAATTCCGAATTCCGAATTTAATTTACGGGAGGTACTAATGTCCGAACCATATATCAGGTTAAAAAACATCTGCAAGAGCTTCGGCACGGTGCAGGCGAACAAGAACGTTTCCATCGACGTCAGCAAGGGCGAGATACTCGCGCTGCTCGGTGAGAACGGCTCCGGCAAGAGCACGCTGGTAAACATGCTCAGCGGTATCTACACCCCTGACAGCGGCGAGATCGAGATAGGCGGGAAAAACGTAGTGTTCCGCTCCCCGAAGGACGCCATCAACGCCGGCATCGGCATGATACACCAGCACTTCAAGCTGATAGACGTGCTGACCGCCGCCGAGAATATAGTCATCGGCCAGGAAAACAGCGTGGTGCTCAGCAAAAAGAAGATGAACGCCCGCATTAACGAGCTAAGCCAGAAGTACGGAATTTCCATCGACCCGGACAAGAAGGTCTACAACATGTCCGTCAGTGAGAAACAGTCGGTGGAGATCATGAAGATACTCTACCGCGGCGCGGACGTTCTTATCCTGGACGAGCCGACCGCAGTGCTCACCCCGCAGGAGATACGCGCGCTGTTCGATATACTCCGCGGAATGAAGGAGCGCGGCTGCTGCATTATCATCATCACCCACAAGCTCGCGGAGGTAATGGAGATCTCCGACCGCGTGACGGTTCTCCGCAAGGGCGAATCAATCACCACCGCAGTCACGAAGGACTCCACCCCGCAGGAGCTTACCGAAATGATGGTAGGCAGCGCGGTATCCCTTGAGATAGACCGCCCGAAGGAGAAGCTCAGCGAACAGCCCGTGCTGTCCGTCGACCGCCTGTCCAAGAAGTCGTTCGAGGGCGTCGACCTGCTCCGGGATTTGAGCTTCGACCTCTACGGCGGCGAGATACTCGGCGTTGCAGGTATCGCGGGAAGCGGTCAGAAGGAGCTGTGCGAGATAATCGCCGGACTTATGAAAGCGGACAGCGGCTCCGTGAAATTCAGCGGCGAGGAGATACTAGGGCTTTCCCCACGGGCGATACTCCGGCGCGGGATAAGCATGAGCTTCATTCCGGAGGACAGACTCGGCATGGGTCTTGTGGCGGGAATGAGCGTCATGAACAACGTTATTCTCAAGAGCTACAACCGAAATCCCGGGCCGTTCCTCGACAGGAAGTTCGCAAGGACGCTCGCGGAGCAGATAGTGCATGATTTCGACATCTCCACCCCGTCGGTCACACACGAGGTAAAGAAGCTGTCCGGCGGCAACATTCAGAAGGTGCTCCTCGGACGTGAGATATGGCTTGCGCCGAAGGTGCTTATAACCGCGTATCCCGTCCGCGGACTGGATATCGGAGCTTCCTACAACATCTACCGCGTGCTCAACGAGCAGAAGAAAAAGGGCGTAGCCGTGCTGTTCATCGGCGAGGACCTTGACGTGCTCAAGAGCATTTCCGACCGCCTGATGGTGATCCACGGCGGCGAAGTCGTGGATATCGTCGACCCCGAAAAGGTGACGAAAGAGGACATCGGCATGATGATGCTGGGTCACAAGCCCGGCGCAGAGGGAGGCGAAGCGGTATGAGCATTGCAAACAGAGTACACATAACAAAGCGCACCGGAGCTTCAGGGGGCGCGCAGCTCGCTTCCCGGCTGGCTGCCATAGTCGTGGCGCTGGCGGCTTCCGGACTGGTAATGCTGTTCATGGGCTACCACCCGCTGGAGATATTCGGCAAGATAATCACCTCGTCGCTGTCCACCTACAGCAGATTCGGCGAAACGATGAACAAAACTATACTGCTGACCATGCTGTCATTGGGTATCTCAGTGGCGTTCAGAATGAAGTTCTGGAACATCGGCGCGGAAGGTCAGTTCTACATGGGAGCTTTCGGCGCGGCGCTCATCGCGTTCGGATTCCCCGACCTGCCGGCATGGCTGCTGCTTCCGCTGATGGGGCTTTGCGCCTTCGTTTTCGGCGGCATCTGGGCGCTTATCCCGGCGCTCATCAAGGCGAAGTTCACAACATCTGAGACGCTGGTCACGCTGATGATGAACTACATCGCGATATCGTTCATCTCCTATCTGCAGTACGGCCCCTGGAAGGACCCTGAGTCCCTCGGCGCTGCGAAGATCGCGAGATTCTCCGACAACGCGATACTCCCGAAGGTTTTCGGCATTCATGCAGGCTGGATAATCATGCTGGCGCTCGTGGTCGTTATGACTATCCTGCTGAAATACACGAAGCTCGGCTACCAGATCGACGTACTCGGCGAGAGCGAGACCACCGCGAGGTACGCCGGAATGAACACGCTGAAGATCATGATAATCGCCGTACTGCTCTCCGGCGGTCTGTGCGGAGTCGCCGGATTCATGCAGGCGTCCGCAGTCGAGAAATCCATCACCGACCAGATGTCCGGCGGGCTTGGATTCACGGCGGTAATCACCGCGTGGCTCGCAAAGCTGAAGCCTCCGGTAATCGTCGTAGTTTCCTTCGCGTTCTCAATGCTGCTCCAGAGCGGAAAGGCGCTCCAGGTAATGGGTATCCCATCCTCGATAACCGAGGTGCTTCAGGGCGTTATAATCTTCTTCGTTCTCGGAAGCGAGTTCTTCATCAACTACAAGATTTCGTTCCGCAAGGCTGATAAGGAGGGCTGATATGGATATTTTAAATGAGATCTCACTGTTCCTCCAGACTTCCGTGCAGATGGGTACGCACATTCTGTTCGCCATCGTCGGCGGCATTATCTGCGAGAAGGTCGGCAACATGAACCTCGGCATCGAAGGCATGATGCTGATGGGAGCCGCCGTGGGATTCCAGGTCGCCTGCGCGACTGCGAACCCGTTCCTGGCGGTGCTTTCCGCCGGACTTGCCGGACTGGTCGGCGCGCTTATCTACGCGTTCATCACGGTCACGCTGCGCGGTAACCAGGTCGTTACCGGACTGGTACTAACTATATTCGGCACCGGCGTTGCGGGATTCATCGGAAAATCCGTTTCGGGAAACACCGTCCCCGCTGAGGTCGTGGACGCGTTCAAGCCGTACGACATTCCCGTGCTGTGCGATATCCCGATAATCGGAAAGGCGCTGTTCTCACAGAGCGGTTACGTCCAGGCGGCGATAGTCGTTGCGATACTGGCGTACCTCTACATCAAGAAAACAAAATTCGGTCTGAACATGCGCGCGGTGGGCGAGAATCCCGCTGCGGCTGACGCCTCCGGAATCAACGTCACGCTCTACAAGTACGTCCACGTGCTGGCAGGCGGCTTCCTGTGCGGAGTCGGCGGCGCGTACCTCTCGACAGTGTTCCTCACAACCTGGCAGGACAACGTTACTGCGGGCGCTGGCTGGATAGCCGTAGCACTGGTAATTTTCAGCACCTGGAACCCGCTCAAGGCGATATTCGCGGCGTATCTGTTCGGCATGCTGAAGGGTCTGAACTTCAAAATGCAGGGCTGGGGATTCTCGGTCCCCTCGCAGATACTGGAGATGCTCCCCTACATCGCGACGATAGTGGTGCTGGTGTTCATCACGCTCAGAAAGAAGCGCGAGAATCAGCCGCCAAAGGCGCTCGGCGACCCCTATTTCAGAGAAGAACGATAACAAAATCGGCAGACGTCCAGGGCGCCTGCCGATTTCATTTTCTCAAGCTATTTTCCGTAGTTCCACTTTTTCATGCGGAGCGCCCGGGTCAGCGCGTTCACCTCGTCCTGCGTATTGAACGCCGACGGAGCAAACCGCACCGTGCCTTCCTCGAGAGTCCCAAGCTTTTTATGCGCCAGCGGAGCGCAGTGAAGACCGCCGCGCATGCAGAATCCCATGCGGCTCAGCTCCGCGGAGGCCTCCGCGGACGGCACGCCCTCCACCGCGAACGACACCACCGGCGCGTAAAGCTCTGGCTGGTCGTCGATGGTGGAGTACACGATTATCCCGGGTATCCTCCGGAGCTGGGAGCAGAAGCTCCTGCAGAGCGCGGTTTCATGCGAAAGTATCCTCTCCGGAGTTCTCCGGGTCACGAAATCCACACCAGCGCCGAGCGCTATTGCCCCCGGCGTGTTTATGGTCCCGCTCTCGAATCTGTCCGGGAGGAAATCCGGCTGCTCGACGCTTTCGCTGGCGCTGCCGGTCCCGCCTTCCATGAAGGTGTTCAGCGGATATTTTCCGTCCGTGAGCATAAGCCCCGTCCCCATCGGTCCGTACAGACCCTTGTGTCCGGCGGTGCAGATGATGTTTATTCCGTCCTTCAGGCTCAGCGGGAGGATCCCCGCGCCCTGAGCCGCGTCCACTATGAAGCAGACTTTTTTACGGCGGCAGAGCGCCGCGAGTTCCCACACCGGGAGCCGCTGACCGGTCACGTTACCCGCCGCGGTGCAGATGAGCGCAGCAGTCTCCGGACGTATCGCCTCCGAAGCGCTGCGGAGCGTAGCCGCTGCGTCCTGCGAGGTCTCGAACAGGGTGTAGCTCCCGCCCCGGGCGGTCAGCGCGTGCACCGGTCTTATTACCGCGTTGTGCTCGATGTCGCTCAGGACGTAGTGCGCTCCGGGGCGGAAAAGTCCCTTTATCGCCTGGTTGAGCGCATGGGTGCAGTTCAGGGTGAACACGGTGTTCTCTGGCTCTGCGCCGAAGAACTCCGCGCACTTATTGCGGCTGGTGAAAACCGCCTGCGAGGTCGCGGCGGAAAGCGCGTGCCCAGCCCTGCCGGGATTCGCGCCGTATCTTGTCATCGCATTTCCCCACGCCTGGTATACGCTGCGGGGTTTGGGAAATGTGGTGGCGGCGTTATCGAGGTATACCACAGCTTACGCCGATCTTCAGCAGCAGCGGGCAGACCGTCTCCCGGTCGCCGAAGATCTTCAGCACGAACGTGCAGCCGCCCCGCCCGGTCACCCGCTCAACTGTACTCTTTATTCCGTTTCCCGCCAGGTAGAGCCGTATTTTCTCCACCTGGGTCATCGAACGTGTATTTATAATGAAATATTTCATCGGAACATCTCCTTGCAGTTTTTGCCGTTTCCGGCCGCAGGAATATTATTCCTGCCATATGGTAACCTCTAAAAACCTCCTTCACGGCAGATTTCTATGACTTATATCATCTGCTTCGTTGTCAAACCTTGAAATACATCAAGTATTCCTGCGGTTTGACGCCTAGCATCTGATATAAGTCATGTACGAAATCTGCTCGTGTCCCGGTTTTTAGAGGTTACCAATATAATATATGCGAATGGCTGCAAAGTGTGTGCCGGGGAGACAAACGAAGTGTGTCTGAGAAATGTAAGAGTTTCCGCTGCCAGCAGCATGTTAAACACTCAAGCGCCTTTTTCCCAAACAGTCCACTGGACTGTTTGGGAGGATAATTCAACCGAGGTAATATGCCGCATGTGGGGGAAAACTCTCGTTTTCCCCCACACCACTTTAATGCTTTTTAAACGTATAACTGCGCACCAGCGCGCAGAGTAATGATGGCTCTGCTCTGTCGTTAGTTCGGCGCAAAACATAACATCATGCTTATAGCAGGCGGTGATATGTTGTGCCAAACCAGCCCCTCTGGCGCTTCGCGCCACCTCCCCCACATGGGGAGACACCTCACACTCCCGCTTCCTTTTGTAAGCAAAAGGAAGCGAAAACCAATACGCTGCGCGATAATTTTTAGAGGGGACCTTGAGTTTCATGTACGGATTTAAATGTAATCCGAAACGTATGGGATAGTATGGAACAGTATATCGTCCAGTATCTCCACGGCGGAATGCTCCGCTTTTATCCTGTCCATTACATACAGCTTCTCGGCGGTCTTATAGCCCAGCAGCAGCGTCGTGAGCGTAGCTATGCTCAGCCCCATTTCGTACTCCGCCGGTTCGTCGGTAATGCGGCATTTTCCGCGCTCGAACCGCACCGTGAAGCTCCCGTTGTTCCAGGGCAGCAGTTCGTCCGTCACGTCGAACCGGAATACCGCCGCAGGCTCGTCCGGGTCGCAGGCGTAGCTTTTAAAGAACTCCGCGACGTCGATTATCCTGCCCATCGAGTAGGGGCGGATAGTTTCCTTGATGTCGCTGTCGTCAAGCTCAAACGCTATGGACTCGCTGTAGTAGTTGTTCCCGCGCACCTCGTCTATCATGGAGTCGTGCGCGTGTATGAACTCCCACAGACCGCGCTGAGCCTCGTGATTCAGCGATATCATCTCCTTGACGTGCATGATGTCGTTATTGATAAGGTACACCATGTAGCCGTACGGCTCGTCCGAGCTGGAATAGTATATCGCGACCTTCGTGTCGTCCTCGTCCCAGCGCCAGTATTCCTCCCAGGCAAGGTTGTTCCGGTAGAGACAGCCGTGGGTCTTTTGCGCGAATTTCGTGTGAAGATCCATGAACTGCCTGTCGTTCCACTCGACCCGGCGCACGTAACCCGGCTCCTGGATCTTGCGCGGTATCTGCGTGTCCTTTACGATGTAGGTCATCTTGTTGGAGATTATCTCCCAGCCGAGCCGCCTGTAGAGCGGTATCGAGTAGGGATACAGCAGCGCAAACGGGCGGTGGTTCTCACGCATGCGGGTGAGGCTCTGTATCATAAGGCGCTTCATAATGCCGTGACCAGTGTGCTCCGGGTATGTGCAAACGCTGGTCACGAATCCAACCGGGTACTTCACGTTGTAGATGTTCATTTCCAGCGGGTAAACGGCGAACTGCGACACAAGATCGTTGCCGTTAAAGCAGCCGAGCACGTCCGCGCGCTGGAGCACCGGGAACTTCGAGCGCTTTATCTCGTCGTTCTTCCAGCCGGTCTCGGAAAGCTCCTGCTCCGTGACCTGGAATGCGTATCTCAGCAGTGCGTTGTACTGGTCGATATCGTCAATCGTCAGCGGTCTGACTGTATAGTTTGATTCATCGTCCCTGTTCATATAAATACCTCTTTTGTGCTATAAAATCGTCCGTTGATATTGTAGCACAATGGAACTGATTTGTCAACCGCCGGGGGGGTTAATGTTCCGCTGACGCAGTCTGGAGCTGCTTTCTGAAAATGGTGCGGAATATCAGACGAACTACCGGACCTGCATAGAGTATCTGCCAGAAGAACGCCATAGGCAGGCAGAGCGCCCACTGGGTGAGCCATCTCGGGAGCCAGTCCGCGGTGAATCCGTTGTGGATAAAGTTGACGATGAGCGTCATGATAGGAACCATCAGCATGACCATGCAGGTCTGAATGGCGAGGGTAATGAACATCGGCTTATCGGTGTGAGGATCCATGAAGCGGAAAGCGATTTTTGCCGCGAGCTTCGACATAAACAGCAGCACGATAAGGAACACGATAACGTATTCTATCCACATTTCGGTTATTGCCGCGAGGAGCGTTCCATAGGTGAGCTCCCCGGTCTGCACCACGATACTGTAGACGGTCATTCCGAACACCATGAAAAAAGCCATGATGGCGGTGAATACTATGTTCTGGAATTTAGTTCTTGGCATTTTGTTGTCCTCCTGTAACAGAAAAGAAAATAAAAAAGGCACCGTTACTGCACAGTGCCTTCACTGTATGATATTATAGAAGATTTTATATCGCGGTGTCATAGGCGATTTGTACGAAATGTTTTAACTTATAAGTTGTAAAAAATTTACAAAAATCACGAGATTAATTTCAAAACCGTCAATTGTTCTGGCTGTCGAAATCCTCCAAAACGCGAATATATTTTTTGTGCAATATTCTATATAAAAAGTATGCGCCGGATAAAAGAATTGGGCATTTCACCACTTGAATAAACGTCCCTGTTACTGTATAATTACTATTGTTTTTGAGAAAAAGCCGGAGCCGGAAACGCCCGCGGCTGACCATAGAAAGACTGACAGAAAGGAAACAACATCATGGCAAAAAGTTCAACAAAAGACCTCACCACAGGCTCCCCGATGAAGCTTATACTCGGATTCATGCTGCCGCTGCTCCTCGGAATGCTGTTCCAGCAATTCTATAATATGGTGGACACCGCTATAGTCGGGCAGTTCCTCGGAATAAACGCGCTTGCAGGCGTAGGCTCGACCGGCTCAATAAACTTCCTGGTGCTGGGATTCGTCCAGGGCGTGTGCACCGGATTCGCGATTCCGGTGGCGCAGATGTTCGGCGCGAAGGATCTCCACTCGATGAGAAAATACGTGGGAAACACCATCTGGATCTCCGTGATATTCGCCGTGGTGCTGACTGCCTCGACCTGCCTGCTCTGCACGAATATTCTGACCTGGATGGACACCCCCTCGGACTGCTTCCAGGAGGCGTACGACTACATATTCGTGATATTCCTGGGAATTCCGGTAACGTTCCTTTACAACATTCTGTCGGGAATCATACGTTCCGTCGGCGATTCCAAGACCCCTCTGTACTTCCTGATACTGTCGAGCCTGCTCAACATCGGCCTTGACCTTTTCATGATACTGGTGCTGAACATGGGCGTAATGGGCGCAAGCTGGGCTACTGTTATTTCTCAGCTCGTTTCCGGAGTGCTCTGCCTTATCTACATGATAAAGAAGTTTGATATAATGCACCTCAGCAGGGACGAGCTGCGGTTCGATAAGTACTACATCGGAAGGCTCTGCGGCGTGGGTATCCCGATGGGACTTCAGTACTCCATCACTGCGATCGGATCTATCCTTATCCAGACCGCGGTCAACGGACTCGGCTCCACATATGTTGCGGCAGTCACCGCTGCAAGCAAAGTGAGCCAGCTGCTGTGCTGCCCGTTCGACGCAATGGGAAGCACCATGGCTACCTACGGCGGTCAGAACATCGGCGCGGGGAAGATAGAGCGCGTCAAGAAGGGGCTTGCGGCATGCTCGTTACTGGGCGCGGTTTATGCCGTCATCGGGTTCCTGATCATTCTTGTGCTTGGCAGGAATATCTCCATGCTGTTCGTAAACGACACCAACGGCGGCAGCGTCACTGAAATACTCGACCTGGCGCAGCAGTTCCTGGTATGCAACGGAGCGTTCTACATTCCGCTCGCGTTCGTGAATATCGTGAGGTTCCTGATACAGGGCATGGGATTCTCCCAGATCGCGATTTTCGCGGGAGTTTTCGAGATGGTCGCGCGCGGACTTGTGGCGCTGGCGCTGGTTCCGGTGTTCGGATTCAACGCGGTGTGCTTCGCAAATCCTGCGGCGTGGATCTTCGCGGATTGCTTCCTGTTCCCGCTGTTCTTCTGGTGCTATAGGAAGATGAAGCGCCAGTTCCAGCGGCATGACGAGAAACAGTTAAATCCGGAGACATCGGTGTGATTTTTGATTTAAATGTGCGGGGCGGTTCCGAATGTGGAGCCGCCCCTAATTGGGAGTCAAGGGGGTGTCTCCCCCAGTGGTGGAGGTGGCGCGAAGCGCCGGAGGGGATAGTTTGGCACAACATATCACCGCCAGTTATAAGCACGATGTTGTATTTTGTGCCAAACTAACGCCAGACCTAGTCCCCCTTGCAGGTCAAGGGCGGAGCCCTTGTCGCCGCCAGGCGAAACCTCCGCACGAAGTGCGGTAACTCTGCGCGCCGGCGCGCAGAAACTCCCTGCGGAAGAACGGTTAAACGCCAAAAAGCGCTAAAGAAGTGTGGGTCGGGGAGCCAAACGAAGTTTGTCTGAGAAACGCAAGAGTTTTTTCCCACAGTTTTTACAATTTATTCATTATGACTTTTTCTATGATTAAAGCGCCGCAGAGCATTCTGCGGCGCTTTTGCAGGTAAAGCCCCGACGCTTTTCCTGCTTCATGTCAGACTGCCGTGAAAACGGTTTATGACAGAAATCATTGCAAAGATGTCAGGAGGCAGATCGGTCAGACTTACCGCCGATCGTTTGTTAAGAGGATATTCCGCTGCGGCACGGTCAGCCGCGAGTGCTTCCGGCGTGAGCGACTCCTCATCTCTGAAGATTCGCCCGCTAAGCCCGGTAAGACGGTTCATCAGGACTTCTTCATCTTGAAGGAGAGGCAGTCAGTGCACTGACATACTGTAGGGTCAGCCTCGTGTGTGCCGACTTCGATCTTGTCGAGAGAGCAGTAGTCCTCGCAGCAGCAGTGATGCTCGCAGTTGTGGATAGTACAGCCGATATGCTTGTTTGCAAATTCAGTTCCCATTTTAACGCTTCCTTTCAGAATACAAAATAACTGCGGTTTCCGGAGCTTCTGTGACTTCCGTCCGCCGCAGTTATATTATCTGCATTCGTTTTCGCTATATTCAGCAGGAAAAATTTACATTCAGACCAGCTTCAGAACATCGTCCAGCGTTTCACAGACGTAATCCGCGCCGTACTCCGCGAACTCCCCGCGGCTGCCGAATCCCACCAGCACCGCCGCGCACTTTATCCCCGCGTCATGAGCGCCCACGATATCGTGCATTCTGTCGCCGACCATCAGGCACTCCTCCGGCTTCGCGCCGGTGTTCTCCAGAACGTACTGTATCACCGCCAGCTTGCTGGAGCGGGAACTGTCGAAGCTAGCCGCCCCGATAAAGTCGAAATACTTGTCTACCCCGAATTTCTTGAGTATCCTCACGCTGAATTTCTCCGGCTTGGATGTCGCAAGGCATACCCGCTTCCCACGGCGCTTCAGCTCCGTCAGGAACTCCACAGTGCCCGGTATCAGCTCGTTTTCAAATAGCCCCGTCTCGCCGTAGTACTCGCGGTAGAGCCGCACCGCCTCCTGCGCCTGCTCCTCCGGCATGCCCCGCCGGGTGAACTCCACGATGAGCGGAGGCCCGATGAAGCTGCGCAGGCTCTCCCGAGGCGGGACTTCAAGCCCTAAATGCTCATAGGCGTACATAACGCCGTTTGTAATGCCCATGTACGGATTCGTTATCGTGCCGTCAAGGTCGAGAAGTACTGTACTGAATGCCATTTATCTGTGTTCCTTTTTGTCGTTTTCTATCAGCCTGCGTATCGCTCCAACCGCGCAGTTTATCGCGCGCTCGCTGGATTCGCAGCGCTTGTCCGGAAGCCCCGCGTTGGTGCGCTCAACATTCCACAGGGCGGTCAGCACCGCGCCCGCGCGCACTCCGCGCAGCAGAGCCACGGAGAATATCGCCGCCGCTTCCATCTCGGAGGTCAGGCAGCCGCACTTGAGATACCCCGCCCAGGCGTTGGAGAGCTTCTCGGGAACCGCCGTGTTCCTCGGGTCTATCTCGCCGTAGAAATTATCCTTGGAGTGCACCACGCCCACGTGCGCGCGGTTTCCGTCCTCGTCGGCGGAAAGCTCGTCCGCGGACGCCTTCAGAGCGCATACCACGTCGAAATTCGCCACCGCCGGATAGTCGTCGGGAATGTACTCGTGGCTGGTTCCCTCGCTGCGTATAGCCGCGCTTGCGATGAGCAGGTCGCCGCCGGAGACCTTCAGGTCTATGCCGCCGCTCGTACCTACGCGGATAAACGTGTCCGCGCCGCACATCACAAGCTCCTCCACCGCGATTGCCGCAGAGGGGCCTCCGATACCAGTGGAGCATACGCTCACCTTCTCGCCGTCAAGGTACCCGGTGTACACCGTGTACTCGCGGTTGCTGGCTATCAGCTTCGCCCCGTCGAGCTTCCCGGCTATTTTCGGAACGCGCCCCGGGTCGCCCGGAAGTATCACGTATCTGCCGATGTCCCCTTTTCTTGTTTTCAGGTGGAAACAAACGTCTCCGGAAACTATGCTTTCCATGATATGCTCCTTTCAGTTGGTTGTGGTCAGTTGTCGTCGTCCTCGTCGGAGAGTATCGACGGAGCCTTCTCCCGCGCCTTTATCGCCTGCTTCTCCGCCCACTTCGGGATATTGATGAGCATTGCGATGGCTACTGCAAGCACCGTAAGGATTATCGCCGGCATATAAAGCATGGTCGGGCCTACGCTCAGCTCCGGGTCCTGCGCGCGGGTGACGAACAGGTAGTAGGTCACGAGAGAGCCGACGGAAGCCGCGCAGTCGATTATCGAGGCAATGCGGGAGTGTCCCAGCATTATAACGAAGGTTCCGATAATGTAAACTATTGACGTCACAAGCCAGGTAACAATTGCGGGATTCCCGGTCACAGCCGGGTCGTACTCGCCTATCCAGATGCAGATAGGACCGAGAATTCCGAAGCAGAGGCAGAGTATCGTCGTGCCGATGAGCATGAGGACCTTCAGCAATATAACGATGACCTTAGCCGCGCCCTCGCCCTGGTCGGGCACGAAGAACATGAAGCCGCCGTCCTGCCTGCCGTTCGATTTTTTCTTCTTGTTACTCATATTACTTGATGACCTTTCCGCCGCGATCCTGCTTCTTTATCTTCATGGGAGCCTCCTCGCCGCCGCGGTCCTCGAAGAGCACTTCCTCGTCGTCATCGTCGTAGTCGGGCAGCTCGGGGTTCTTGAGACCCTGCTGTTCATAGAACGGGTTGATGATGAACTTCTGGATAGCCGGGTAGCTTGTGAACATCGCAAGGAACGACAGCCACGCTATCGGCAGCAGCGGTATCAGGAATACCATCGGGAAGAAGAACATGCCCAGGAGTGCGATGTAAACCAGGAACGCCGCAAGGGTTATCAGGTTGCCCTTGATATTCAGGAACGCCAGGATAAACGAGTTCTTGAGTATCTGCGGAAGCCTGAGGTTCAGCGCGACTATCTGCGGGAATATGTAGAAATTCATCAGCAGAATAATGATCTCCACCGCCATGACCATCGCGTAATAGAGCCAGTAGGGCTTGTCGGTGTCGTTCATGTTGGAGGTGAAGAAGAAGAAGCTGAACACCGCCATAACGATGAACCAGATGTCCATCAGCCCTATCACGAAGGACTGCTTGAAGTTCTTCTTGAACGCCTGCCAGAAATCGTGGAACACGAACTGCGGCTTCTCAAGGTAGATATTGCGCATGAGCGCGGTCATCGCCGCAGTTGCCGGGCCGAAGGTGACTATCGGAAGGCAGAACAGAACGTAGATCAGATTGATCTTGAAGAACGTCCAGAACTTGTTCGCGAACATCTCCCAGAACCGGAAAAACGGCTTTTTCTGCCTGCCTCTCTTGGCTACGCCGGAGCCTGCTTCGTTGTTGTTGTAGAATAAACCCATGATGATCCTTTCCTGCTGTTTATTTCAGCGGATTCCCCGCCGTTTTTCATATCGCGTACTGAAAGATTATGCCGAGTATCATCGCCGCCGCAAGTATGACTGCGATCACCCGGAATACCCTCATAAGACGTCTGCGCTTTTTCTCGTCCATTTCAATACCTCCGCTTTAATCCGCCGACGGCACGGCGCGGTACTGACCGTAATCCTGGAACGCATATACGCTGCCCTCCGGGATATCGGGTACCGGGACCTCCGCCAGAATATTCCCGCCATTATCGGACAGTATCAGGGTCTCGCCCTTTTTCAGGCTGAAATTCGCCTGTAACTGGTGCAGTGCCGATTCGGTCTTGTTGTTGTCCGTGACTATCAGCAGCTCGCCGTACGCCGGAACGCTCCGCGCGGGTATCTCCCAGCGGTCTAATTTCTCCGGCTTGTCGGTGATGTACAGCCCCGCCGTGGAGACCTCCGTGCTGTTCGGATTGTACAGCACTATGTAACCCGCCTTCTTCGCGGTGCTTATCTCCTTTATCTGCAATGGCGCGTCCGTGGTCTCGCTTAGCTTCGTGTTCAGCTTCGCGATTATCCTGCCGTCGGTGCCCGCCGTCCGGGCGTTTAGCTCCACCTCCGGCGTATCATAGGTCACGCCGTTTATCTCCCAGCTCACGAACTCCCAGCCGTCGGCGATCTCCGCCTTCAGCGGAACTGTGCATTTGCAGTTGTACTCCGCGCTGAGGATCCCGCGGCCGTTCCTTTTCTGGGTGTTCAGCGTCGTGACCGCCCCGCCCGCCCCCGTGACGGATACGGTGTAGGTGTTTTTCTCCCACTCGAACAGCTTGTACATATTACGGAACACCACGTACTCCCTGATATCCGCGAAGTCGCGTATCTGCTGGCGGCTGTTCGCGAAGGTCTCGCGGTTCGCCCATTCGGAGGTTATCCCTTTGTCCAGCGCATAGAACTGCTCGCTGTCGCTCATCGCGCACAGTTCGTCCAGGGTCTCCAGTATGTGGTTCTTTTCAAAGGCGTTCGCCGTAAGGTCGGACATCGCAGCCGCGAACTTCTCGCGCATGTCCTCCCGCGCCAGAAGCGCTATCAGAGCCTTGCTCTCGCCGCTCATGTGGGTCCCCCTCAGCAGATCGCGGAGGGTGTCGGCGTTCGGACGTTCGCCGTAGATGCTCCAGGCGTATTCCGCGTCAAAGAACATGAACCGCCAGCGCCCGTCCTGGAACTCCGAGGTTATCTCCTCGCCCTCCGACGGGTAGTACCGGAACGCCTTGTAGTTGTTCCCAGGCCAGTCCTTGTTTGCGATGAACACCTGCATGCAATAGTACTGCATGAGGTTGTCGATGTCGACAAGCCCGCAGAACTCCGCGAAGGTGCTGTCGTCGGTCAGGTCGCGGTCGTAGTAGGCGTAGAGCTTTCCGTAATCCTCCAGTGCGCGCTCGCTGCCCTCGTCCGCGTCCTCGATGTTGCTTACTATCTCGTAGTTATCCTTGTTCCCGCCAAAATACGTCGCGAGGTAGTCCTCGTTGTAGTTCTCGTGCACCCAGGAGTACCCGTAGTACTCGCCGTTGAGGAACACCGCCGCCGGAGTGCAGTGCTGCGTCACCGGGTAGCCGTAATCCTGCGCCAGCTTCTGGGAAAGCTCGTCCCGGACGCCTGCGAACTCGCGGTCGTTGGCGCCGTTGCGGAGCACTATGCGGTCGAACTCCGACACCGGAACTCCGTCGGCGGTCTGCGCGCCCTCAAAGAACGCATATTTGAACTTGCCGTTGTCCGGGTCGTAGCTCTTGCGGGCGATGAGCCTCAGCGACTTCTGGTCGGGAACCCTGGAATAGCCTCCGGAGAGCCTTACCCCCGCCGCCTGGTCTATCACCTTGGTGCCGTCGCTTTCGAACACCTCGACGTAGATGGGGCGCTCCGCCTCCCTGCCGGACATGTAGTAGTTGCCCGGTGCGTTGTAGGGTATCTCCTCGCCGGGGTGCTCCTTTACGTAGTCGTCGTAGATCTTTCCAGGCACCGCTATGCCGTATTCGTAGTCGTAGAGGTTATACGGGTCGGTGCTCAGCACGAACACCAGCGTATTGCCGTCGAACCGCTCCGCGACGTCCTGCCCGACAACGTAGCTCACCGTGCAGATGTCGCCCTTCGTCCCGTCGGACAGCACCGACAGCGCCTTCACCGTGGTTGCCCTGACCTCCGGCGTGGCGTTTATCTCGATGGGCTGCGTGTAAAGCTCGGACTCCCCGGGAACCGGGTCGGAGCCGTCGGTGGTGAAATACACCGTGCCGCTGTCCGCTGAAAGCTCCAGCGAGATGTTCTCGGAATAGAATCCGGAGGGAAGCGAGAATCTCACACTGCCGCTCTGGACGGCGTTCCGCTCCGTCTCGGTGACGGAAACCTCCCCGTCTTCTGCCATGTCGGCATTGAGCTGCGTCTCCACCGGGGGAAACAGCGTGTACATCAGCGCCGATACTGCTCCCAGCAGAACAACTCCGCCGAGTATGATAAATCGCTTCATAAGTAATTATCCGTTTCTGTTTTTGTCTGCGAATACCTTCGCGAGCGCTTCGTTACGGTGCTGCGGGTACTTTACGGTGTCCTCTGGGTAGAATCCGAACATCGGCTCGTGATAGGCGTGGTAGCTGTAGGAGATTCCGTTCTCATTGCAGAAGTCCATCACGTCCGCGACCCAGCGCTCGCCGCCGAGGCCGTTTTTAAAGCTCTCAGCGTCCGCGCCGAATTCCCCGAAGTATATCGGAACGTTGTTTTCCTTCCCGAACCTGACTATTTCGGACAGCTCCGCGAAAACGTATTCTCGGCCGCTTTCATAGACGTTCTCCGCAAGGCTGAAGTCCGCGCGGATATCCGCGAAGCCGCCGGAGGGCGCTCCGACAGTCTGCATGTGGCCGCTTATCTTATATTTGCAGCCCTCGCGCAGCTTCAGCTTGTCGAACGTCAGCACGTAATCGTCCGTGCCGCCGGATATCTTCAGATAGCCCTCGCTCATCGACCAGCTTCCGGTGCCGTCGCTGCTCCAGGCGTTCTCCGGCTTCTGGCTGCCGTCGGAAAAGTCGTTGTGCCAGACAACGCCGGAAGTACCGTCCGGGGCGTATTCAGTGACCGTCACGTCGTCAAACAGCGCGGTCCCGCTCCCCAGCTTTGAGGAATGCAGCACCGGCGCGTATATGTTGTAGTCCTCCTCCGCCGTGAAAAAGTCGCTCTCGTAATAGGTATCCTGCGAAGTCTGCCGGGCGCTCATGCAGCCTACCCAGTAATCAAGGTAGTTGTCAGCGTAGCACGGCTTTGGGTATTCAACGCTGTCCCCCGCCGACTGGTGCGTGAACGCATGCGGCGTGTAGAAATGTCCCTCGTAGACCGCGTTGTCGTCGTCGATCAGGAACCACAGTTCATCGATCGGGTACTTGTTCCAGAGGTTTTCACCGGTGGACATATCCTTCACCGCCGCGACATGCTCCACGAAAACAATGTGATTCCGGTCGTATCTCCGGATCTCGTCGGTACACCGCTGCATGAGCCGCTGGCACTGCCCCACCGTTTCCGCCGCCGAGCCAAACTCCGGGACCACCGGCTCGTTTATCAGACCATAGCCCTGTATCGCCGGCTCGTCGGCGTATCTTCGCGCTATCTCGCCCCAGAGCTTCACAAGTCTGCGCTGATTCTCCGGGTCTGTCCAGAGCGCCGCGCCGTTCCCCTGGGACTGGTAGCCGCCCTGCGGACAGTGCATGTTCAGCACCAGACCGATGTTGTATTTCTTCGCCCAGGCTATGCTCCGGTCGATGTAATCAAAGCCCTCCTGCTTGTAGACATACGGGTTTTCGTCGTCCTCTAACCAGCTGTAGTTCAGCAGGAACCTCACCGAATTGAACCCCAGCTCCGACATCTCCCGGAAGCTGTCCTCGTTATGATGAAGCCCGATATCCGCTAGGGAACTCACCCACATATCGTTGCCGAACCCCATTCCCCGGAGCACGGTGGTCTCACCAGCGGGGCTGACTATTACGCTGCCCTCAGCATGGCAGAATTCATCGGGGCTGTACTGACCGGACTTCACGCCGGTAAGCGCGATGACCGCCGCAGCAGCTCCCGCAATTAGCTGTCTGAACATGGCTTCCTCCTTAATTACGTCGCGCAGAGCGCGAGATCCTTCTCCGCTTCCTTTTCAAGCTTTTCGTAGATATCCGGCAGAGCCTTCCTGAAGTTCAGCGGCCGGAACGTCTCGGCGTCCACGAATGCGTGCGCGCTGGTACCCTCGGTGAGTATCTCCGGGCTGCCCTTGCGGCGGCACTCATAGCGGAACTCCACCCTTGCCGGGCTGAACCTCGTGACGTAGGTGGTTATCTCCAGCGTATCGTCGTATCGCGACGGCTGGCGGTACTTGCAGGATATCCCGGTCACGGGTATCATCACGCCGCGGCGCTCCATCTCGGCGTAGCTCACGGCGGCGTTTTTGATGTAGTCGGTGCGGGCTACCTCGAACCACACGGGATACACCGCGTGGTGGGTGACTCCCATGCAGTCGGTCTCGGCGTAGCGCACGGTTATTTCTGTTACTGACGGCATATCAGAGCCTTTCCCGGCGGCTCTGGATAAGCCCTGCGAAATGAGCAAGAATGCAGTCCGGAACCAGCCTGCCGAGGATTATCCCCGCCTTCATCACCGGCGACGGAACTATAGTGAGCTGCCCCGCGAACATCTGCCTTACGGCATACTCCGCAACGAACTCGCTGGACTGCGGCGGCATCGTGAAATCGACCCTCGCCTTGTCCATGAACTCGGTGTTGACCGGCCCCGGGCAGAGCATGGAGACCGAAACATGGCTGCGCGCCGCGCGTAGCTCCTCGTGAACCGCCTGAGTCATGCGGACAACGTACGCCTTGCTCGCGTAGTAGGACGAAAAATGCGGCCCCGGGAAGAATCCCGCGCTGCTGGCGGTGTTCAGAATATAGCCGTAATCGCGCTTCCTGAAATCCTGGAGGAACAGCTTGAACAGCGTGTGGAACGCCTTAACGTTCACGTCAAGCTCGGCTAATTCGCGGTCGAGGTCGGTGTCGGTAAAGTCGCCGAAAACGCCTAAGCCCGCGTTGTTTACGAAAATGTCGATGCTGTACTTCTTCACGCGGCGGTGCAGCTCCCGGCACTGAGCCATGTCGGAGATATCAGCCGTGATTATGTGCACCTTCACGCCGTAGGTCTCGGTGAGCTCCTTTTTCAGCTCCTCGAGGCGGTCGCGGCGGCGCGCTGTGATTATTACGTTTATTCCGTGCTTGGCAAGGGAACGTGCGATGTCCCTGCCTATTCCGGAGCTTGCGCCTGTAACTAACGCTATCATTTCTTGTCCTCCGTTTTCTTTTCGGGCATTTTTACCTCGCCCTGCACTGCCTTGACAAGGCTGCCGTCCGGCATTTTGTAGTACACGCGGTCGAGGTGCTGCGCGAGTCCCTTCTTGAAGCCCTCGCGGTACTCGTCGCGGAGCGCCTGCTGCTCCGCCTTTTCCTCCTCGGTGAGACCCTCCGCGCGGTGCTTGCGCGCGAGGTGGTTTATTCTGTCTATCTTTTCCTTTTCCATAGTATCAGCTCCTGTATCAGCCCTGGTATGCGGGCTTTGTGAAGATGAACGGCGGCAGCGGAACTCCGTTTTCGCCGTCCCTCAGCGGGATATCGTCGGTGTAGTTCGTCCAGAGGTAGCGCACTCCGCGCGGGTCGGCAGTTCCGGTGACGCTGATTATTTCAGTGCCCTCGCCGGCGTTCCACAGCTCCTTATCGGAGAGGACAGCCTTTGCAGCGTGCCACTCGCCGTCGGCGGACATCAGCTCGAAGCCGCTTATCTCCTCGGCGTCGTCCTTCACCTCAAGGCAAAGCCCGGTGGAAACGAACACGTCCACGCTGCCGGAGTTCCAGCATACCTCGTAAGCCTCGGGGTTGAAGGTGGAGAATCCGCCCTCCTGCCCCTCCTCGCCGTCAACGAACTGCACCTGATAGCAGCCGTTGAGCGCCGCAAGGCAGAATCTGTGAGCCGGGGTCTTTTTGTCCTTGGGGTGTATCTCGCTAAACTCGCCGCAGTCGGTCAGGACTGCAAGGGCTGTTCCCGCGGTGGTGCGTGCGGTCTTAGCCTGAGCCTCGCGGATAGTGCACCAGTTCTTGAAATCCGGGTCCGCCTCCCAGCGGTGCATGGGAAGCTGCCCGATAACGAAGAACAGCTCGTCGTCGTTCCAGTCGTCGCGCCAGTTGCGTATCATCTGGTTTAGCAGCTTGTAGTACATTCCCGGACGGTGGTCGTCGCTCTCGCCCTGGTACCAGATAACGCCGGTCATCGTGTAGGGCGCGATACGCTCTATCATGCTCTTGTGGAGCACTCCCGGGGACATCGGGTTCAGCGGCGAAGCCGGACCGGGGTACTTGTTCTCGCCGCAGTAGGCAAGGCAGCCGTCCCAGGTGGGGTTCAGGGTGTTACCGTAGTATTCCGCGCTCTTGCGCTCCCATTCATTGTGGTACGCCTGATAATCGAGGTAATCCTGCTTGAGCTGCTGCTCGGACTTCCCGGCGGTGGCGCTGTCGTAGTCCTCGAAGTACACCGCGGTCTCGCCGTCGGCGTACTCGCGCTTCATCCATGCGCTCGCGGAGGAACCGCCCCAGTTGCAGCCGATAATTCCTACCGTCATGCCGAGCCTCTCGGAAAGCTCCTTTGCGAAGTAGTAGCCCACTGCGCTCCAGTACTGCGTGCTCTCCTTGTTGGAGAAATCGTTCCAGACCATCTGCTTCTCGCTCTCGAAGAAGCTGTCGTCCGCGATGGTCTTCTTCATCGTGTAGTAGAAACGGACGTTGGGGGTATCGTCGTTTTCAAGGCTGTCCTTTCCGGTGGAGCAGTTGCGGAGCTCCAGCTCCATGTTGCTCTGACCTCCCGCGAGCCACACCGCGCCTACCGCCACGTTTGTGAACGTGCGGCTATCGGAGCCGTCGGAGACCGTCAGCTCCACGCTGTCCTGCGCGGGCTGCGGCGGGAGCATTACCAGCCATCTCCCGTTGTGGACGACCGTGCTGTTGGTAGCCGCCTCCATGCCGGAAATGCTTACGGTTATCTTTGTGCCGTCAGTGCCTGTGCCGAATACGCTTACGGGCTTCTGGAACTGGAGCACCATGTTGTCGCCGAATATCTGCGCTGTCTGGAAATTCGTCATTGTATGTTAGTCCTTTCAGAGTAAAAAATATCAAATATTAAATAGCTGCGAAGCAGCACCGAAATTCCGAATTCCGAATTCTTAATTCCGAATTAATGTAAAAAATATAATAGGGTGCAGGAATACATACTGCACCCTATTATATTTTACCTCTAATGCGCCGGAATGTCAAGCATTTTCACGGAATACACACATATCTCAGACCTCGCCGGGGTGATTTTTCCTCCAGGCGAGGTAGCTCTCGAGAATGACCGCCGCCGCCGCGGAATCCAGCACCTCTTTGCGCTTCTTTCCGCGCTTGTTGACGTCGTTCATGAAGCCTATCGCCGTAACGGTGGAGGAACGCTCGTCCCACATGCGCACGTCCACGCCGACAAGCTCCTTTAAGCGGTCCGCGAACAGCCTGCACTTCTCGGAGCGCGGACCTTCCGTGCCGTTCATGTTTATCGGGTTGCCGACTACGATAAGCTCCGCCTTGTTTTCACGCGCCGCCTCAGCGGTCATTTCAAGGCACCTGTCGAAGTCCTTCATATTGATGGTGTACAGCGGAGAGGCGAGCACCTCGCCCTTGTCGCACATCGCAAGCCCGGTACGGCTGTCGCCGTAGTCTACTGCCATTATTTTCATACATCGTTCTCCTAATCAAGAGGGGGGGAAGAAAATTCGGAATTCGGAATTAAGAATTCGGAATTTCGGTGTCCCGCTTCGCGGGACTGATTGAAAAATTAGATTATAGCATTTGTTGAAACAGAATTCAATTGCCGCTGATTTGAAATCGTCCGCGAAGCGGACACATTAATTCCGAATTCCGCATTCCGAATTCCGAATTTAAAATCAGTCCCATGGCTTGACCTGGCCGACTATCTCGGAAAGATCCTTTATGCCGTTCTTGTCCATGTAGTCGTTCAGACCCTCGATGACCTTTATCGGCGACCACGGGTCGGTGAATATCGCCGTGCCCATCTGTATCGCGGACGCGCCTGCCATCATCATCTCGACTGCGTCCTCCCAGGTGGAGATGCCGCCCATGCCGATTATCGGGATCTTCACCGCGTTGTAGCACTGCCATACCATGCGCACTGCCACCGGGAATATAGCCGGGCCGGAAAGTCCGCCGACATTGTTGTGGAGTATCGGGCGCTTTGTGCGGATATCTATGCGCATTCCGAGGAGCGTGTTTATCATCGAGATGCTGTCCGCGCCCTCCGCCTCGACCGCCTTCGCAATCTCGGTGATGTTCGTTACGTTCGGGGTCAGCTTCACGATAAGCGGCTTGCTCGTTGCGGCTCTGACCGCCTTCGTGACGGACGCCGCGCCCTCGCAGGTGACGCCCCATGTCGCGCCGCCCGCCTTGACGTTCGGGCAGGAGATGTTAAGCTCTATCATGTCGACGCTGGTGACGTCAAGCGCCTCCGCAGCCGCGATGTAGTCGTCGATTGTGGCGCCCGCAACGTTCGCGATGATGACATTGCCCTCCTCTTTCAGCGTCGGGAGGTAATACTCGATGAAGCCGTGAACGCCGATGTTCTGAAGTCCCACGGAATTCAGTATGCCGGAGGGAGTCTCAGCTATTCTCGGAGGAACGTTTCCCATCTTCGGCACGATGGTCATTCCCTTGCAGGAGATACCGCCGAGCCTGGACAGCGGGTACAGGTCGGTGAAGCACTCGCCGTTGCCGTAGGTTCCGGAAGCGGCGATCACCGGGTTCGGGAACTCTACCCCCGCGATTTTTACGGAAAGATCAGCCATTGAACTTTACCTCCTTTGCGTCAAATACGGGACCGTCCTTGCAGACCCTTGCGTAATGCTCCTGACCGTTGCGGACGGTCAGGCAGGAGCAGACCACGCACGCGCCCACGCCGCAGCCCATTCTCTGTTCCAGGGACACCTTGCAGGGAACTTCATACTGCGCGCATATCTTCGCGATGGCGTTGAGCATAGGCATGGGGCCGCATGCGCATACGATGTCCGCGCCGGTGTTTTTCAGGGTGCTCTCCAGCGGACCCGTCACCATGCCGTTGTAGCCTACGGAGCCGTCGTCGGTGCATATCGCGGTAGCCGCGCCGTACTTCTCGAACTCATCGGCGAGGATAATGCGGCTGTAGTCGCGGAAGCCCAGGATAGCGGTAGCGCGGTCGCCGAGCTTCTTAGCAAGCCCCAGCATTGGAGGTACTCCGATACCGCCGCCGACCAGAACTGCCCTGCGGGCGCTGTCCGGTATCGCGAAGCCGTTTCCGAGCGGGCCGAGTACGTCGAGATTATCGCCGACGTTCAGGCGGGAGATAGCCTCGGTGCCCTTGCCGCGTACCTCGAAAACGAATCTCAGCGTTCCCCTGGAACGGCTGAACTCGCAGATGGATATGGGGCGGCGCAGGGTGAATCCCGGCGCGGAGATGTTGGCAAACTGACCGGCGTGCGCGGCTTTCGCGGCTTCCGGGGCGTAGATGGTGATGGAGAAGGTATCCCGTGAGATGCTTTTTTTCTCGATTATCGGGTACTTGTCGCAGTAGTAGCTCATGTTAGCTCCTTTCGGTGGTGTCGTTGGTTTCCGGCGCTTCGGAAGGAACCGCGGGTTCCTCCTTCACGACCGCGGTCATGCGGACTGCCGTGCTTTCCTCATGTACCTCCGGTTCGGTCATTTTCTGCATAAGATGGCGGAAAAGGCATATCAGTATCGCGATTATCAGCAGGTCAAGCACAAGCTGTAATGTGAACCAGCCCTCGTCAGCCATCAGCATGTTGTTGTGGGTTATCATCATCATTTCGCTGATGAACATGAGCGCGGGTATCTTGCACAGCGAAGCGCAGAGCGCGTACATGTCGTAGAGCTTCTGGGCGTTTCGCTTGGTGACGTTGAAGCCCTTCAGCCTGTGGCTTTTCAGCACGAGGACGATATAAACGGCAAACACCGCGAGCACCGCCGCCGGGAATATCAGCGTCAGCCAGTGCTTCCAGCCGAGGGAGCTGTCCGCCTGCATCAGCTTTTCCAGCGCTTCCCCGCCGATATAGGTTTTCAGCGTATCGTCGTACACCGTCATGAACATTATCTCAACGGAGCAGATGAACACCGCCAGTCCGACGGAGAAAACATCGGCGATTATGCGGGGTATCTTGTAGGAGTGCTTTACGGGGTACTTGCCTATTTTCATAATGGTTCCTTTCGCCGGGGGATTTTTAATTCAGAACAGAATAACGCTCAGAATGAAACTCAGGCAATACCGCCCCGGAGCCAGACGCTGGTAACGGAGCGATATTGCCGTTAGTATTCTCAGATTTTGGTGATATCCACAAGCTCCACGTCGTTGACTGTCTTGTGCATTTCAAGGCAGTCGAGGAGCGCGTTTGCGGTGTCTATCGCAGTAAGGCACGCGATGGAGCGCTCAACAGCCTTGCGGCGCATCTTTACGCTGTCGCGGGAAGGCTGTCTGCCGGTCTCGGAGGTGGAGATAACGTACTGTATCTTGCCGCTCTCCAGAAGCTGGATAACGTCCGGGTCGCCCTTGCCTATTCTGTAGGCGTGGCTCGCAGCAATCATGTTGCGGTTCAGCACGGAAGCGGTTCCGCTGGTGGCGTAGATCTTGAATCCGAGCTGCTCGAACCGGCTTGCGATCTCGATTATCTCGTTCTTGTCGCCGTCCTTTACGGAAATGAGCACGCCGCCCTCGTGGTGGAGCTTATAGCCCGCCGCGATAAGTCCCTTGAGCAGAGCCTCGCTGAAGGTCTTTGCGATACCGAGGCACTCGCCGGTGGACTTCATCTCCGGACCGAGCTGGTTGTCAACGTCGTTCAGCTTCTCAAAGCTGAATACCGGAACCTTGACCGCGATATAGTCGCCGGCGGGGTACAGACCGCTCTTGTAGCCCATGTCCTTCAGCTTCGCGCCGAGGATTATCTTGGTCGCGATGTCGACCATGTTAACGCCGGTCACCTTGCTGATGTACGGCACGGTTCTGGAGGAACGCGGGTTGACCTCGATAACGAATACCTCGTGGTTATAAACGACGTACTGTATATTTACCAGGCCTACAACGTGCAGCGCCTTAGCGAGCTTCTCGGTGTAGTCGATGATGACCCGCTTGATGTGCTCGGTGAGGGTCTGCGCGGGGTAGATGGAGATGGAGTCGCCGGAGTGGATGCCTGCGCGCTCGATGTGCTCCATGATTCCCGGTATGAGGAAGTCCTCGCCGTCGCAGATGGCGTCTACCTCGACCTCGGTGCCCATCATGTACTTGTCGATGAGCACGGGGTTCTCCAGCTTGTGGCTGGTGATTATCGTCATGTACTCGATGACGTCACTGTCACAGTGCGCGATTATCATGTTCTGACCGCCGAGAACGTAGGACGGACGGAGCAGTACCGGATAACCGAGTTCGTTCGCAGTCTTGAGCGCTTCCTCGGTGGTGAACACGGTGCTTCCCTTCGGGCGCGGAATGCTGCACTTCTCGAGCAGCTCGTCGAACAGCTCCCTGTCCTCCGCTGCGTCAACGTCGGCCGCGGAGGTTCCCAGAATGCGCACGCCGAGGGCGGTGAGGTGCTTTATAAGCTTGATGGCGGTCTGACCTCCGAACTGAACTACCACGCCGTAGGGCTTCTCGGTGGCGATGAGGGCTTCAACGTCCTCCTTGGTCAGCGGGTCGAAGTACAGTCTGTCGCCGGTGTCGAAGTCGGTGGAAACGGTCTCGGGGTTATTGTTGCAGATTATCGCCTCGCAGCCCTCCTCCTTCAGCGTCCATACGCAGTGTACCGAGCAGTAGTCGAACTCGATGCCCTGACCGATTCTGATAGGACCGGAACCGAATACGATTACCTTCTTCTTGTCGGTGGGGTGCTGCTCGATGAACTCAGCCGCTTCATTCTCACGGTCGAAGGTGTTGTAGAAGTACGGAGTGCTTGCGGAGAACTCAGCCGCGCAGGTATCTACCATCTTGTAGACTGCAAGGCGGCGCTCCTTTATCTTCTGACCGGAAATGCGCTCGATGGTGCTGTCGAGGTAGCAGTATTTCTTCGCCATGTCGTACTTTTCCTGGGTCAGCTCGCCCTCAGCCAGCCACTTCTCGAGCTGAACGAGGTTGTTCAGCTTGCTGATGAACCACTTGTCTATCTTCGTGATGTCGTGGATAACGTCAACGGAAATGCCGCGCTTGAGCGCCTCGAATACGCAGAACGAACGGTCGACGTCGATGTCCTCCAGCTTCTTGAGCACTTCCTCGTCGGTGAGCTTTACGAAATCCTCCTTGGTCATGGTGTCCATGCCAAGCTCGATGGAACGCACCGCCTTCATCATGCCGGCCTCGAAGCTGGGCGCTATAGCCATTATCTCGCCGGTCGCCTTCATCTGGGTGCCGAGGGTCTTTTTCGCGTAAACGAACTTGTCGAACGGCCACTTCGGGAACTTTACTACCAGGTAGTCGAGCGCAGGCTCAAAGCACGCGTAGGTCTTGCCTGTGACCTGATTTACTATCTCGTCCAGCGTGTAGCCTACGGCGATACGCGCAGCGACCTTCGCGATAGGATATCCGGTAGCCTTGGAAGCCAGCGCGGAGGAACGGGAAACTCTCGGGTTTACCTCGATTACGGCGTAGTCGAAGCTGTCGGGCTTGAGCGCGAACTGGCAGTTGCAGCCGCCCTCGACTTTCAGTTCCTGAATGATGTTGATAGCCGCAGTACGCAGCATCTGATATTCCTTATCGGCGAGGGTCACGCAGGGAGCCACAACGATGGAGTCGCCGGTGTGAACGCCGACCGGGTCGAAGTTCTCCATGGAGCAGACTGTAATCACGTTGCCCTTGCTGTCGCGCATTACCTCGAATTCGATCTCCTTCCAGCCGGAGATGCACTTCTCGACCAGAATCTGAGTGATAGGGGAAAGGCGCAGTCCGTTCGTTGCTATCTCATGCAGCTCCTCGGGGGTCTGCGCGATACCGCCGCCGGTGCCGCCCAGCGTGAACGCAGGTCTGACGATTACCGGATAGTGGATAACCTCGGCAAAGTCCATAGCGTCCTCGACGGTCTCAACGACCTTCGAAGGAATGCAGGGCTGACCTATCTTCTCCATGGTGTCCTTGAACGCCTGCCTGTCCTCCGCCTTGTGGATAGTTTCAGGGTTGGAGCCGAGCAGCTTTACGTTATGCTCAGCCAGGAATCCGCACTCCGCAAGCTCCATTGAGAGGGTCAGACCGGTCTGTCCGCCGAGGTTCGAGAGCACGCTGTCCGGCTTCTCGATCTCGATTACTCTCTTTACGACGTCAAGGGTCAGCGGCTCGATGTAGATCTTGTCCGCCATGTGCTTGTCCGTCATGATGGTAGCCGGGTTGGAGTTTATCAGAACTACCTCCAGACCCTCCTGCTTGAGCGCGCGGCACGCCTGTGTGCCTGCGTAGTCGAACTCCGCAGCCTGACCGATAACGATAGGGCCGGAGCCTATAACCAGTACTTTCTTGATATCACTTCTTAACGGCATGACTTTTTACCCTCCATCAGCTCAATAAACTCGTCGAACAGGTACGCGGTGTCCTTCGGGCCGCCGCATGCCTCCGGGTGGAACTGCACCGTGAACGCAGGCGCGTTATGATAACGAACGCCCTCGCAGGTGCCGTCGTTGCCGTTAACGTGGCTTACCTCGCCTGCCTCGGCGGGAACGCTGCCGCTTACGACCGCATAGCCGTGGTTCTGGGAGGTGATGAATGTTCTGTCAAGCGCGAGATCCTTTACAGGCTGGTTGCCGCCGCGGTGACCGTACTTCAGCTTCTCGGTCTTGGCGCCGTTTGCCAGCGCAAGGAGCTGATGTCCGAGGCAGATGCCGAACGTGGGTATCTGAGCCGGGATAAGCTCGCGGAGGGTCTGGATAGCTTCGGTGTTGTCGGCGGGGTCGCCGGGGCCGTTGGAAAGCATTATGCCGTCGGGGTTCAGCGCCTTTATCTCGTCCGCGGTGGAGTTCCACGGCATTACGGTGACGTTACAGCCGCGCCTTACCAGCTCACGGCGGATATTGAACTTGTAGCCGTAGTCCATCAGCACAACGTTGAACTTCGCGTTCTCAGCCGGGTAGTACTCCTTCGCCTTTACGCTTACCTTCGGAACTACCTTTCCGACATTATACGCGCGGATCTGCGCGAGGAGCGCTTCCTTGTCGAAATCGCCGTGGACGATCGCGCCGTTCATTACGCCGCTCTCGCGGATGATCTTTGTGAGGTGGCGGGTGTCGATGTCGTAGATACCGATGATGTTGTAATTCTTCAGGTAGCTGTCAAGGTCGCCCTCGCAGCGGAAGTTCGACGGATCCTCGCACTGCTCTCTCACGATGTAGCCGCTTACAACGCTCCCGTTGGACTCGGGGTCTACGGAGTTAACGCCGTAGTTGCCGATGAGCGGGAAGGTCTGGGTGACGATCTGTCCGCAGTAGCTCGGGTCGGTGAGGGTCTCCTGATAGCCCACCATCGCCGTGGTGAATACTATCTCGCCCACAACGGAGCCGTCCGCGCCGAACGCCCTGCCCTCGAACTCAGTGCCGTCCGCGAGAATTAGCGTCGCTTTCTTTTTGTTCTCGAATATCATTTTTTCTCCTCCATGCGCATGCGCGTACATGTAATTGATTTATATATCTGATTGTTACACGGAATGATGAATTTAAATTCGGAATTCGGAATTATGAATTCGGAATTATGGTGTCCTGCTTCGCAGGACGTTATTTAAGGCAATACCGCACAAAGATTGTGCGTGTATTGCGCAGTCAGATTTTTCGTCAGATTGTACAACGAGGACGCGGCAAGGCTGTCGCCTTGCAAGGACGAATTGTGCAATATGACGGAAAAGATGCAAGCAAGACATGCACAAAATCCAATAAATGGTCTTTGTGCGGTGTTGCCTTAAATCCGATACAATCGGATAACCGCCGCGCCAGCGGCGACCGAAATTCCGCATTCCGAATTGTAACTGCTGTTTCAGCTAACCTTCCGGATCACTTATTAATTACGATCTTCCCCACTATCCCCATGATCTCGTTTCTCATGCGGATAGCTTCGCGGCGTGCAGCCTCTGCGTAGTCGTGCTCGTCGCACTTTTCCTTCTGGTAGGCGCACATGATGCCTCTGGAGCTGTTGACGATACCGCCGAGGCCGTTCTTATCGAATGCGCCCGCGATGTCCTTCGCGCCTGCGCCCTGAGCGCCGTAGCCCGGGATAAGGAAGAATGTGGTGGGAAGCACGTCGCGGAGGTATCTGAGCTGCTCGGGGTATGTAGCGCCGACTACCGCGCCTACGCCGGAGTAGCCGTAAACGCCGGGAAGATCCTCGCCCCACTTCTCGCACATGTGACCCATGGTCTCATAGATTGTCATGCCGTCTATCTTCTTGTCCTGGAGCTCGCCGGAGCTGGGGTTGGAGGTCTTTACAAGCACGAAAATACCCTTGTCGTTGTCGCGGCAGGTAGCGAGAAGCGGCTTTATGCCGTCGCTGCCGAGGTAGCCGTTTACAGTCAGCGCGTCGCCGAGGAACGGCTCGTAGGTCTGGCTGCCTACCTGTACTTTGCCCAGATGAGCCGCCGCGTATGCCTCCATCGTGGTGCCGATGTCGTTGCGCTTGCCGTCGGTGATGACGTACATACCCTTGCTGCGCGCGTACTCCTGGGTCTTGTAGAGAGCCTTGACGCCCGCCGGACCGTACATCTCATAATAAGCCGCCTGCGGCTTCACTGCGGGGACGATATCGTACAGCGCGTCGATAAGCCCCTTGTTGAATTCCAGCAGAGCCTTCGCAGCGCCCTTGAGGGTCTCGCCGTACTTCTCGAAGCACTTCTCCTTGATATACTCCGGAACATATGCGAGCTTGGGGTCAAGCCCTGCAACGGAGGGGTTCTGGGTCTTTTCGATCTTTTCGATGAGTCTGTCGAGTGACATGTGTTTCTTCCTTTCTATCTCAGTCTATGCCGTCGGTATAAACTATTTTTCCGTCCAGTACTGTATATTTTACCCTGCCCTTGAGGGTCATTCCCTTGAAGCAGGTGTTCTTCGACTTCGAGTGAAGCTTCGCCGGGTCGACTACCCACTCCTCGTTCGGGTCGAAAATGCATATATCCGCAATATCGCCGGGTCTCAGTGAGCCGCCGGGTATCGAGAGTATCCGCCTCGGGTTCACGCACATCAGCGTAACTAAGCGCTGAAGCGATATCTTCCCGGTGTGGTACAGCGCGGTGAGCGTTGCCGCAAGGGAGGTCTCCAGACCGACAACGCCGTTCGGAGCCTTCTCAAAATCCGCCTTTTCCTCCGGCGCGTGGGGCGCGTGGTCGGTGATTATGCAGTCGATGGTGCCGTCTATAACGCCCTCGGTTATCGCCTGGACGTCAGCCGCCGTGCGCAGCGGAGGGTTCATTCTGTAGTCCGCGTCGCGGCTGCGGAGCAGCTCGTCGGTCAGCATGAAATAATGCGGAGCCGTCTCGCAGGTCACCATCGTGCCGAATCTCGCCGCGGTGCGTATGTTCTGCATGCTCTGCGCGGTGGAAACGTGCGCAATGTGTATCGGCACTTCCAGATCGGCGGCAAGCGTTATCTCGCGCTCGGTTATTATATCCTCGCTCAGGCGGTGGATACCCTTCACGCCGAGTTCCTTCGATACCTCGCCGTAGTTCATTATGCCGCCGTTCACGATGTCGAGATCCTCGCAGTGGGAGATGACCTTCATTCCCGCGTAGTGAGCCTTCACCATAGCCTCAGCCATTATGCGGGCGTTCTTTACAGGTCTGCCGTCGTCGGAGACCGCCACGCAGCCCGCCTTGTGAAGTTCCTCAAAGTCGCACATTTCAGCGCCGCCCAGTCCCTTTGTAATGCTCCCGACCGGATAAACGCGGGTCTTCGCTTCCTTCGCCTTTTCAAGAATGTAATGCACCGTTTCTGCATTGTCTATAGTGGGGTTGGTGTTCGGCATGCACGCTACCGCAGTCACACCGCCAGCCGCCGCCGCATTTCCGCCGGTGATGATATCTTCCTTGTGGGTCTGTCCGGGGTCGCGGAAATGCACGTGCATATCGCATATTCCCGGGATAACCGTCAGCCCGGCGCAGTCCACCGTCTGAGCCTCCGGCGCGGAGATGTCCTCCCCGACCTCGCGTATCCGGTTATCGTGGATAAGGATATCCGCCTTTCCCTCGAAGCCGCTGGCGCTGTCAACCACATAGCCGTTTTTCAGTAATAAGTCCATTCTGCCCTCCTTGTGTTTTCTTTATGATTCGGATTCCCGTTATTCCGCGGGACATTGAGTGTAGATCACGACTTTATCGCAGCCGTCGAGCTCCCTTACGAGCACCTTGACCGTTTCTTCCCGGGAGGTCGGCAGGTTCTTCCCGATGTAGTCAGCGCGTATCGGAAGCTCCCTGTGTCCCCTGTCCACCAGCGCTGCAAGCTGTATCAGCATCGGACGTCCCCGGGACATTATGCCGTCTATCGCGGCTCTCGCGGTGCGCCCGGTGAAGATAACGTCGTCGACTATCACAACGCGCTTGTCGGTGATGTCGAATGGTATCTCGCTGTTGTCCGGGCAGCCTCCCCTGGGCTTGTCGTCCCGGAACGGAGTGATATCCAGCAGACCCACCGGTATCTCGCCGCCGTCTATCTCGGCGATACGCGCGGCTATGCGCTTTGCGAGGACCGCCCCGCGCGAAAAAAGCCCGATAAGGCAAAGACTGTCAGTGCCCTTATTGCGTTCGATCATCTCAAACGAAATACGGGTGACTGCCCTCGCCATCGAGCTTTCGTCCATTATTTCAGCTTTCTGCACAAGCCCATCTACGGTACACACGGATATCACTACCTTTCTGCCAGAATGAAAAAGCCCGCCGGATATACGGCAGGCTGTGATGTGTGTACAAAATGCACTGCCCCCTTTTCGGTGCAGCACTCCCCATACGAACTCAAACAACCTTGCCGGCATCACGGTGCCGCCTTAAAAGCCATAGAATTTCGCTGATTATTCGTTACTAGTTATTATATACTACTTCGCCTGATTTGTCAATAGGATTTTTCCTCCGGCGGAGTTAAATTTAATAACCCGCATATATTGAAATATTGTGCAATTTGTGATATACTTTGAATCAGGATAAATAACAGGGAGGGCGGCACAGTGAAAACTATCCTGATACACGGCCTGGGGCAGACCGCCGGAGCGTGGAACAAAACCGCAGAACTTCTCCCGCAGGAAGACATGCTGTGCCCAGAGCTGTCCGCATTCATCGGCGGCGGAAGCTACGGCGAACTATACTCCGGGTTCAGCGGATATCTGGACGAACTGGGTCAGCCGCTGTTCCTGTGCGGGCTGTCGCTGGGCGCGGTTCTGGCGCTGAATTACGCCATCGACCGTCCCGGCTCGGTGCGGGGACTGGCGCTTGCGGCTCCTCAGTTCCGTATGCCGAAGGCTCTGCTCAGATTCCAGGGCGCGGTTTTCCGGCTCATGCCGGAGAAGTCGTTTTCAGGCTCCGGGCTTACCAAAAAGCAGATGATATCCCTCACCGGAGACATGGCGCGTCTGGACTTCACGCCGTCGCTGGCCAGGATAGAATGTCCCGTGTCAATAGCCTGCGGAGAGCGCGACAAAGCCAACATCAGCGCCGCGCGGGAACTGGAAAGTATCCTCCCGCAGGCACGTCTAACGGTCATCAGAGGCGCCGGACATGAGATAAACTCCGAAGCGCCTGGGGAAACAGCCCGCTTTATAATCGAAGCACTCAGGAGGTAACACCATGGACTTACAGTCAATAATCGACGAGAGCGAAAAAATAGTGTTCTTCGGCGGCGCCGGAGTTTCCACCGAAAGCGGCATACCGGACTTCCGCTCGCAGGACGGACTATACAACATGAAATACAAGTACCCGCCGGAGCAGATAATCTCCCACAGCTTTTTCATGGCTGACCCGGAGGAGTTCTTCCGGTTCTACCGCGACCGCATGATATACCCCGCTGCGAAGCCGAACGCGGCGCACCTCAAGCTCGCGGAGCTGGAGCGCGCCGGGAAGCTATCCGCAGTTGTGACCCAGAACATCGACGGACTGCATTCGGACGCGGGCAGCAGGAACGTCATAGAGCTGCACGGTTCGGTTCGCCGGAATCACTGCATGAAATGCGGGAAGTCCTACGGGCTGGAGTTCATCACCTCCGCCGACGGGGTTCCGCGCTGCTCCTGCGGCGGGATAGTCAAGCCCGACGTAGTGCTCTACGAGGAGCCGCTCAACGAATCCGACATAAACGCGGCGATAAACGCGATATCCGACGCCGACGTGCTGATTATCGGCGGGACCTCCCTCGCGGTGCAGCCTGCGGCGGGGCTGATAAGGTTCTTCAACGGCAGGCGGCTGGCGGTGATAAACAAGTCGCCGACCTCCGCGGACGACGAAGCCGACATCGTGATAAACGGCAGCATCGGCGAGACCCTCGGCTCGATAACAGTAAACTCATAAGGAGCGTACATGGAGATAAAGACCGTCACCTACCAGTGCCCGAACTGCAGCGCGGCGCTGGAATACAACAACGCCCTCGGGAAGTTCAAGTGCCTGTTCTGCGACAGCGAATTTACCGAGGAGGACATCAAGAAGCGGTTCGCCGAGAACGAGGGCTTCGAGCTTTCGCAGGAGAACCTCGAAGCCGAGCAGGAAGCCGCTCAGGACGAATCCAACCGGCAGGCGGAGGAGTTCGCGGGAGCCTCCGCGCTCTACACCTGCCCGAACTGCGGCGCGGGAGTCATCTGCGACAGCCTGACCGCCTCGACGCGCTGCCACTTCTGCCACACTCCGGTCATACTGACCGGGCGGCTCTCCGGCGAGTTCAGACCTAACCTGATAATCCCCTTCACCAGAACCCGCGAACAGGCGGAGACCGCGTTCAAAGAGTACTGCAAGGGGAAGTTCCTGCTTCCGAAGGGATTCGCCAGCGAAGCCCAGATACAGAACATCACCCCGCTGTACGTCCCCTACTGGCTGAAAAGCGGCACGGTGGACGCATTCATGGAAGCCGAGGGTCACAAGGTGCATTCCTGGCGGGTAGGCGACACGCGGTTCACCAACACCAAGATATTCAATGTCACCCGCCGCGCGGAAATGACGTTCGTAAGAGTCCCCTGCGACGGCTCGAAGCGTATCGACGACAGCCTGATGGAAAGCATAGAGCCGTTCGACTACACGGGTATCAAGCCGTTTTCGATGAGCTACCTCTCCGGCTGCGGAGCTGAAAAGTACGACGTCACCGTCCAGGAGGCCGCGCCGGTCATCGACAAGCGCATTTCGGACGCTGCGGCCGATCTCCTCCGCTCGGATATGAACGGCTACAGCGCCATCGCGGAGAAGCGCCGGAATATCAGCTTCACAAAGCAGCAGACGGTTTACGGACTGCTTCCGGTGTGGTTCCTCAACTATACATACAAGGGCAGGGATTACCCGTTCGTGATGAACGGTCAGACCGGCTGCAATTTCGGGATACTCCCGGTGAGCGGGCTGAAAAAATTCCTGTTCGGCGCGGGGCTGTTCATCGTGCTCGGCGTGCTGATGGGTCTGTTAGGGGGTGTGCTTTTTGCTTAAGCTTATCAAAAGAATGCTCCCCGTGCTCGTCTGCGCTGTGATCTTCGTCATGTCCGGGGCGCTCGGCGCGGAGTGCTCCGCCGAGGAGGACTACGGCTATTTCGGCGCGCTTGAGGATCACCAGGACGCCCTCAGCGGCGAGCAGGCGCAGGAGCTTCTTGATATCCTGGACAGCACCGCCCGGGAGATACACGCGAATGTCGGGGTTATCCTCGGAAACGCCAGCCTTGACGGGCTTTCGGAGCGCTCCTACGCCAAGGAGTTCCACAACCGCAGCTTCGGCGAGTACAGCGATTCCATCGTGCTCATGCTGGTGCAGGCGGGAAGCGGAAAGGTCGATCAGATATACTGCACCGACCGCGCCTACGACATGTACCAGCCCAGGATAGACAGCATATTCGACGCGGTATACGACGGTCTGGACAGCTCCGGCGGCGACAACTACTACGCGGCGGTCACGAACTACTGCGCGTACCTGCGTTCGCACGATTCCGTCCCGCCGAAGGTGGACATCAACATCGGGCACGTCGGCGGCGTGATCGTCGCGCTGATAATCGCGGTATGCGTGGCGAATTCCCAGGCGGCAAAGTACAAAAAGCGCGCCCCGGTGTCCGCGCGAAGATACATGGACGGCAGCATGACGCGGTTCACTCAGCGCGGCGACGTATTCGTGCGCGAATACACGACGTCCCACCGGATAAGCAGCAGCTCCTCCGGCGGAAGCCGCCACAGCGGAGGCGGAGGTCACCGCAGCGGCGGAGGCGGCGGAAGGCGCAGATAAAACAAAGCACCCCTGCATGCCCGTGAGCCGCAGGGGTACTGTTATTTCATTTTTTTGGCGCAGTCAAAAAGAATCAGTATCGGCATGAAAAGTATATACAGCAGCGTCATGATTTCATCGCCCATTTCTGACCTTATTATAGCACGTTCGTTCAGAAAAGCTGCGCCGTTTTTGACACAGTTTCCGTAAATTATCCAGGAGGTCAAAATGCCTGCAAATAAACCTAAGTTCAAGATATCCTACAACTGCCCCGTGGTGCTGACCTACGCGGCGGTATGCCTCGTGCTGGTGGCGGTGAACGCGCTCACCGGAGGCTGGCTCAACAAGTACGTCATGGTGTGCTACGGGCACCCTTCCCTGCTTGACCCCATGACATACGTGCGCTGCATTACATACTTCTTCGGGCACTCCGGCTGGGAGCACTACGCGAGCAACATGCTGCTCATGCTCCTGGTAGGCCCCGTGGTCGAGGAAAAGTACGGCAGCGGGAACCTCGCGTTCATGATACTCGTGACCGGAATCGCCAGCGGTATCATCAACTGCATATTCTTCGACACCGGCGTCATCGGCGCAAGCGGCATCGTATTCATGATGATAATTCTCAGCGCCTTCACAAACGTAAAGAAGGGCGAGATACCGCTCTCGCTGCTGCTTGTCGCCGCTATCTACCTCGGCCGCGAGATAGTCAGCGCCTTCACACCGGACTCCGTTTCACAGTTCGGGCATATCATGGGCGGTCTGTTCGGGCTGTTCTGGGGGATATATTACTACAAGACAAAATTCAGCCGGCAATACTGAGTTTAATTCGGAATTCGGAATTCAGAATTCGGAATTTTGGTGTCCGCTTCGCGGACTTATTTCAAATGCTGGCTTGTTAAGTGTTTCCGGGGAAGCATATTGCCACAGGAACGGATTCAGCCCGCGATACTGAATTTAATTCGGAATTCGGAATTCGGAATTCGGAATTTTGGTGTCCGCTTCGCGGACTTATTTCAAATGCTGGCTTGTTAAGTGTTTCCGGGGAAGCATATTGCCACAGGAACGGATTCAGCCCGCGATACTGAATTTAATTCGGAATTCAGAATTCGGAATTTTGGCGTCCGGTTCGCGGACTTATTTCAAAAGTGCGGCGGGTTATTCAGATATTTGTCGAAATGCACAAACTAAATCGTGATAATGCACAAATCCCCTCACTTGACATAATTAACCCTTGCAAAACACACCTTAAACATGGTATAATGGTATCGTATAGACGGACATGCCCACTTCCGGGCGCAGCCGCCAAATTATTCAGGAGGACACAGGAGAATGTACAAGATTCTTACCAAGAAAATCCTCAACCCCACAGTTACTCTTATGGAAGTTGACGCTCCGATGATCGCCAAGAAGGCTGAACCGGGACAGTTCATAATCCTCAGAGTTGACGCAGAGGGAGAGAGAATCCCGCTGACTATCGCGGACTTTGACAGAGAAAAGGGCACTATCACGATCATCTTCCAGATCGTGGGCGCTACGACTGAAAAGCTGAACCACCTCGAAGAGGGCGAGTTCATTCACGACTTCGTAGGACCCCTCGGCGTTCCGAGCCACACTGAAGGTCTGAAGAAGGTCGCTGTAGTAGGCGGCGGCGTAGGCTGCGCTATCGCATACCCCATCGCAAAGAAGCTCCACCACCTGGGCGCTGAGGTCCACAGCATCGTAGGCTTCAGAAACAAGGATCTCGTTATCCTCGAGGACGAATTCAAGGCGGCTTCCGACGTAATGAAGCTGATGACCGACGACGGCAGCCACGGCGAGAAGGGTCTCGTTACCAACGCGCTTGAGGAGCTCATCAAGGCAGGAAACCAGTACGACGAAGTAATCGCTATCGGCCCGCTGGTAATGATGAAGTTCGTATGTAAGCTCACCAAGGAGTACGGCATAAAGACCGTAGTTTCCATGAACCCCATAATGATCGATGGCACCGGCATGTGCGGCGGATGTCGTCTGACCGTAGGCGGCGAGACTAAGTTCGCCTGTGTTGACGGTCCCGACTTCGACGGCCACCTTGTTGACTTCGACGAGGCTATGGAGCGCGGTACGATGTACAAGGAATTCGAGACCAGAAAGCGCGAAGAGGTCTGCAACCTCTACAAAAAGGAGGTAAAGTAAGATGCCTAACATGAGCCTTAAGAAGAACGAAATGCCCGTTCAGGACCCGAACGTCCGCGACAAGAACTTCAAGGAAGTAGCTCTCGGCTACACCGAGGAGCAGGCTGTCGACGAGGCAAACCGCTGCCTGCACTGCCCCAAGAAGCCCTGCCAGAGCGGCTGCCCGGTTTCCATCAACATTCCGGAATTCATCGCAAAGATTAAGGAGCGCGATTTTGAAGGCGCTTATCAGGTTATCCACCAGTCCAGCTCCCTGCCGGCTGTCTGCGGACGCGTATGTCCCCAGGAGACCCAGTGCGAGAGCAAGTGCGTACGCGGCATCAAGGGCGAGCCGGTAGCTATCGGCCGTCTTGAGAGATTCGTTGCCGACTGGCACAATGCGCACGCAACAGAGTCTCCCGCTGTTCCCGCTCCGAACGGACACAAGGTAGCTATCATCGGCGCAGGTCCTTCCGGTCTGACATGCGCGGGCGACCTCGCTAAGCTCGGCTATGACGTTACTGTTTTCGAAGCGCTCCACCTCGCAGGCGGCGTTCTCGTTTACGGTATCCCCGAGTTCAGACTGCCGAAGTCCATCGTTCAGCACGAGGTTGACAACCTCGTAGCTATGGGCGTTAAGGTAAACACCAACGTTGTTGTAGGACGCACCATCGAAGTCGACGAGCTGTTTGAGCAGGGCTTCGAGGCTATATTCATCGGTTCCGGCGCAGGTCTGCCGAGATTCATGAATATCCCCGGCGAGAACTTCAAGGGCGTTTACTCCGCTAACGAGTTCCTCACCAGAGTTAACCTCATGAAGGCATACAAGCCCGAGAGCGACACTCCTATCAAGAAGAACACAAGCGTTGCAGTTGTAGGCGGCGGCAACGTTGCAATGGACGCAGCGCGCTGCGCAAAGCGTCTGGGCGCGGAGAACGTATACATAGTATACCGCCGCGGTCTGGAAGAAATGCCCGCACGTAAGGAAGAAGTAGAGCACGCAATGGAGGAGGGCATCATCTTCAAGACCCTCAACAACCCCGTTGAGATACTGGGCAACGAGCACAAGTTCGTAACCGGCATGAAGTGCGTTGAGATGGAGCTTGGCGAGCCTGACGCTTCCGGCCGCCGCAGACCTGTCGAGAAGCCGAACAGCGAGTTCGTACTCGATGTTGACTGCGTTGTAATGTCCATCGGTACTTCCCCGAACCCGCTCATCAGAAACACCACCAAGGGACTGGACACCAACAAGCACGGCTGCTTCATCGCAGACGAGAACGGTCAGACCTCCCGCGAGGGCGTATTCGCAGGCGGCGACGCTGTAACAGGCGCTGCTACCGTAATCCTGGCAATGGGCGCAGGCAAGACTGCGGCTAAGGCTATGGACGAGTACATCAAGAGCAAGAATTGATTTAAAATATCAGGCGCTCCCCAGGGGCGTCTGATATTTTTAATTCGGAATTATGAATTCGGAATTCGGAATTAATGAGCGCGCTTCGCGCGGTGATTTCAAATAAACGAAAAAGGCAAAGCAGTTTTAAGTCTGCTTTGCCTTTTGTTTTGAATCTGCTATTTTAATCTCGTCCCGCGCGGCGGGACATCATAATTCCTAATTCCTAATTTACATCAGCGACTTGATGTATTCGGTCAGTTCAGCCGCTGCGATGTCGTGGGTCTTTGCGGTGGGGTGCCAGTCTGCGGCGTAGCCGTTGGCGTTGCCGTCCTGGGTCTTGAACTGGAAGGTGGAGATGTTGGTGTCGCCGGTCTCCTCGGTGTACTTCTCAGCCGCCTTCTTCACGCCTACCATCAGGTCAGCGCCCATCACGCCGAGGGAGCAGATGATGTGCGCGTTCGGGTTCTTCTCGCGGACCACCTTGAGGAACTCCGCATATGCGTCGGCGTACTCGAGCACCTTCTCCTTGTCGCCCTTGGTGTAGCTTGCGTCGTTGGTTCCGAGGTTTATAACCACGAAATCCGGCTGGAACTTGCTGAAATCCCAGTCGAGGTCTGACACGTTGAATATGCCGTTGTAATTTCCCCAGCTCTTCGCGAACTTGGTGTAGACCGGCGGAACCTGCTGGCTCTCTACCTTCTTGCCGTCGTTAGTGTAGCCGGAAATTATTCCGTTGCCGCTGTAGGATACCAGGCTGTAGTCAGCGTCCAGCGCCTGGGCGGTCTTGAACGCGTACGCCTTCGTAGCGTCCTCGGTGGAGCACTTGAAGTGATGGTCGCGGTCCTCGTCGTCAACGCCGTAGCCGCAGGTGATGGAGTCGCCAATGAACTCGATCTTGAGTTTCTTCTCGGCGGTGGGCTTAGCCCCGCCGACGGAGGTAATGCTGATATCCTTGATACCCATGGTGGATTCCTGAGCCTCGGAGAGCTTCAGCAGCTTTACGGTGGTCTCCTGCGCCTCGTCGGCGGTGAAAACCGTGACCGTAGCCTCTGCGGAATCTACGAGGTTATCCATGGTCTGTTCGCCGTTGATGTAAACCGCGTACCTCGGCTGCTTCTCGGCGTTAGTTATCATGTTGTCGCCGACTATCGTGAACGCAGCGCTGGTCCCGGTGAACGTGAACTCAACTCCGCTCGCGGAAAGCGCCAGCCAGCGGATACCCTCCGCCTCGCCTGTTCTTCCGATGAGCTTTACATGCTGCTCGTCCGCTGCGAAAGTTTTCTGTGTAAGTTCCATGGTGGTTTCCTCCGTGATGTTGGTGTCGCCGCCCTCTGCGGGTGAGCCGGACTGTTCCGGCTTGGTAGCGCAGCCGGTCAGCAGCATAATAATGGCAGTCGCAGCACTGATCAGCGATTTTGTGATCTCCATATTGTCCTCCGATGTAAGTAAAAAGTTATTTTAGCAAATTAAGTAAAACGAAAACCGTCCTCCAGCGACCCGTCAGGAAATCCTGACCTGTCAACCGGACGGACGGTCTAGATCATTTCTTCAAACCCAGCAATTAAACACCGAACTTGATGGTGTTTACCTTAACGCCAGGGCCCATTGTGGAAGAAACTGTGCAGCTCTTGATATACTGACCCTTTGCTGCGGCAGGCTTAGCCTTAGCAACAGCCTCCATCAGTGCGTTGAAGTTCTGCTCGAGCTTCTCTGCGCCGAAAGACGCCTTGCCGATGGGGCAGTGAATGATGTTAGCCTTGTCAAGACGATACTCGATCTTACCAGCCTTAGCTTCCTGAACAGCCTTAGCTACGTCAGGGGTAACAGTACCAGCCTTGGGGTTAGGCATGAGGCCTCTCGGACCGAGGACCTTACCGAGTCTACCAACAACGCCCATCATATCGGGAGTTGCGATAACAACTTCGAAGTCCATCCAGCCGCCGTTGATCTTAGCAACGGTGTCGTTGTCAGCGATGTAATCTGCGCCAGCGTCCTTGGCAGCCTGCTCCTTGTCAGCCTTGCAGAATACCAGGGTGCGTACCTTCTTACCGGTACCGTTGGGCAGTACAACTGCGCCTCTGACCTGCTGGTCAGCGTGGCGGGAGTCAACGCCCAGACGAACGTGCAGCTCAACAGTCTCGTCGAACTTAGCCTTAGCGGTCTTGCATACTAAATCGAAAGCTTCAGCGGACTCGTAAACCTTAGTGGACTCAACGAGCTTGGTGCTCTCTACATACTTCTTTCCGTGTTTCATTAAAAAATCCTCCTTGTGGTCAAGCGGAATAGATCCTCCCACTGAATTTAGTGTTTTAGTAGTACGGGGGTGTTATCAGTCAACGACCTCTACGCCCATGGAACGTGCAGTACCAGCGATCATAGACATAGCTGTGTCGAGGTTAGCTGCGTTCAGGTCGGGCATCTTGGTCTCAGCGATCTCCTGGAGCTGAGCCTTAGTGATCTTTGCGACCTTGGTCTTGTTGGGAACGCCGGAACCGCTCTCGATCTTGCAAGCCTTCTTGATGAGTACGCTTGCGGGAGGGGTCTTTGTAATGAAAGAGAAGCTCTTGTCAGCGTAAACGGTGATAACAACAGGGATTATGAGACCTGCCTTATCCTTTGTGCGCTCGTTGAACTCCTTGGTGAATGCCATGATATTAACGCCGTGCTGACCCAGTGCAGGACCAACAGGGGGCGCAGGTGTTGCTTTACCGGCAGGGATCTGTAACTTTATAAATCCTGTAACCTTCTGTGCCATGATTTTTTATCCTCCATAAAAAACTTGAAGTTTGTCTGCGCGTAAGCGTCAGATCTTGGCGATAGCTGAAAGCTCAAGTGTAGCCGGGGTGGATCTTCCGAACATGGATACATCGACGTCAGCGGTGCTGTGCTCGAGATCAATGCTCTTAACGACGCCCTCGAAGCCCTCAAGCGGGCCGGACTTGATGCTGACTCTGTCGCCAGCGTCGAAGGAAATCGAGGTTTCCTTCTCAATAATACCGAGGTTCTTGACCTCTTCTTCGCTCAGAGGAGTAGGCTGCGACCCTGGACCTACGAAACCGGTAACGCCTCTTGTGTTGCGGCAGATGTACCATGACTCGTTAGTAATGATCATCTTGACGAACACATAGCTCGGGAACAGCTTTTCCTCGACCTCGACCTCTTTGCCGTTTTCCTTGGTCTGCTTGGTCATTTCAACGGGGAGGTAGACCTCCTCGATTACGTTCTGAAGATTTCTGTTCTCAACGACCTTCATGATGTCGTTAGCGACCTTGTTTTCGTAGCCGGAATATGTGTGAAGTATATACCATTTTGCCTCTGTGTCAGCCATGTTTACCCCCTTGAACCTGTCAGCCCAGTATCACTTTGTTGAGGAATGCGAAAAGCGAGTCGATACCGAAGATGAACAGTCCAGCCACCAGACATACGACGACAACAACGATAGTGTTGTTCGTTGTGCTCTTCGGTGTGGGCCATACGACCTTCTTGAACTCAGCCTTGCAATCCTTGAAGTACTTTACGATACCCTTCTTGGGCTTCTTTGCGGACGCAGCCTTTTTGGACTTGTCCTTATCCTTTGACTTCTTGGAGTCTGCGCTATCCTTCACATCGGAAGCATCGGGAGTGTCTTTGCCAACGTTCTTAATCTCGTCGATCTCGTTTGCCATTCTGACTCCTCCTGATTACTTGGTTTCCTTGTGAAGAGTATGCTTTTTGCAGAAGCGGCAGTACTTGTTCATCTCAAGTCTGTCAGGATCGTTCTTCTTGTTCTTCATGGTGTTGTAGTTGCGCTGTTTGCATTCTGTACACGCCAGTGTAATTTTAACTCTCACTTTCGGCACCTCCTATTTTCTTGCCCGTTGCGGGCATTATTGCCTCCCTCGGCCGCGGGATTGCGGGTTTAAACGGCGGCTCAACTGCATCTATAAAAAGACACAAAAAAATAAGCCCCATTCGAGGTATCACCATTATACCACATATATCCCGGCTTGTCAAGGGCTTTTTTCACTTTTTTGATCCACATTGTTGACAAAAGCGCGCCTGTGCGTTATCATTAATATAAAGGAGTGATTTCACATGGTAAGAATTGGCACAGGCTACGACGTACACCGCCTGGTTCCGGAGCGGAAGCTCATTCTGTGCGGCGTGGAGGTACCCTGCGAACTTGGACTTCTCGGTCACTCGGACGCGGACGTCGCGGTGCACGCCCTGATGGACGCGATACTCGGCGCACTCGCGATGGGCGACATCGGGAAGCTTTTCCCGGACAGCGACCCGCAGTACAAGGGCGCGGACAGCATGAAGCTGCTTGCGGAGGTCATTCGCCGCATGGAGGGCGCGGGGTTCCGGCTCGGCAACCTCGACCTGACGATAATCGCGGAGCGCCCGAAGCTCGCGAAGCATATCCCCGCAATGCGGGAGAGCCTCGCGGCGGCGTTCGGCTGCGATATTTCGCAGGTGAGCGTAAAAGCCACCACCGAGGAAGGGCTGGGGCTTGCGGGAGCGGGTATCGGAAGCCAGGCGGCAGTACTCCTCGAAAAGTAAATCAGGGCGCAGTCAGATACGGCTGCGCCCGATTTTTAGTTGATGAATATATCCTGCTGAAGAAGCTCCGAAGCCGTATCTATCCCCGCGAACAGCGTAAATCTGCCCGGAAGCACCTCGCGCGACCCGTCGGAAAGAACGGTCTGAAAAGCCGCCGAGGGCACCGGGATATGCACCGCCTTAGTTTCGTGCGGCTCCAGTCTCACCCGCTGGAAACCGCACAGCGAGCGATTCGGTACGGAATCCTCATTGCAGCCCTTGATATAGACCTGCACGACCTCCTCAGCCGGGATATCGCTGCGGTTCTCCACCGTGACTTCAACGTCCGTGCCGCTGACTATTTCCATATTCACGCAGCGCACGTCCGCGTAGCTCAAACCGTGTCCGAACGGGTAGAGTACATTCTCATCTGTGCAGTAGCGGTAAGTTCTGCCCTTCATGCTGTAGTCATGGATATCCGGCAGGAGGTCAGCCGTTCTGTAGAACGTCACCGGGAGCTTTCCGCTCGGGGAGATGTCGCCGAAAAGCAGATTCGCGAGCGCACGTCCGCCCAGCTGACCCGGGTACCACATATCCAGCAGCGCGTCGCACTTCACCTCAACGTTGACCGAGCTTCCCGCCGCAAGCACGATAACAAGCGGCTTGCCGAGCTCCTCCAGCTTCCGGAGGAGAATACGCTGGCTCTCCGGCAGGCGCAGGTCGGGCTTGTCGCCGGAGCTGAACTCGTTGCCGGTGTCGCCCTCCTCGCCCTCGAGGGTCGCGTCAAGGCCTACGCAGGCTACGACCACGTCGGCGCACTCCGCCATGGCAAGCGCTTCGGAATACAGGTCGCCGGGCTGCGCGAGACCCTGGGTGCGGTCCTTGTAGAGGTGGCAGCCCTGGGAGTACAGAATACGGCCGGAAAACCGCTCCCTTATGCCGTCCAGGAACGTCATGTACTCGTCGGCGGTGCCGTTGTAGTTCCCGGTGAGCGCCTCGCGGCTGTCGGCGTTCGGACCTATCACCGCGATGGTTCCGAGCTTGTCCGAAAGCGGGAGTATACCGTTATTTTCCAGCAGAACTGCGGAGCGCAGCGCGCACTCCAGGGAATGCTGCTTGCTTTCCTCCGTAGAAACGGCGGTCAGCGGAATGTCGTCATATTCGGTTTTGTCAAGCTGACCAAGACGTATTCTGGTGCGCATTACGTGCACGCAGGCGCGGCGGATATCTTCCTCGGAAACCAGCCCCTTTTCGAGCGCCGCAAGCACGTGGAGGTATGTATTGCCGCAGTTCATGTCGCAGCCTGCCTTCAGCGCGAGGGCGGCGGACTCCGGCGCGGTGGCGGTTATGCAGTGGGTGGTGTGGAAGTCCCGGATAGCCCAGCAGTCGGAGGTGAAATAGCCGTCGAAGCCCCATTCCTTCAGCTTCCCCATGAGGAACGGGCTTGCGCAGGCAGGCTCGCCGTTCACGAGATTATACGCGCCCATCACGCTTTCAACGTGCGCGTCCTTTACCAGGGCGCGGAACGCCGGGAGGTAGGTCTCCTCGATGTCCTTCGGGGATACCTGCGCGTCGAAGGTGTGGCGCTCCGCCTCGGGGCCGCTGTGCACCGCGAAATGCTTCGCGCAGGCGGCGGTTTTCAGGTACTTCCCGTCGCCCTGGAGCCCTCGTACGTACTCCTTGCCAAGCTCAGAGGTGAGGTACGGATCCTCGCCGTAGGTCTCGTGACCCCTGCCCCAGCGCGGGTCGCGGAAAATATTCACGTTGGGCGCCCAGAGGGTCAGACCCTTGTAGATGTCGCGGTCGCCGTGCCGGCTCGCCGCATTGTACTTCGCGCGCGCCTCCGTGGAGGTTATATCCGCGCACTTCCGGAGCATTTCCCGGTCGAACATCGCCGCAAGGCCTATCGCCTGCGGGAACATCGTCGCCGTACCCGCCCGGGCAACTCCGTGAAGCCCCTCGTTCCACCAGTTGTAGGCGGGAAGTCCAGCGGAAGGGATCGCCGGTGCGTCGTATTTGAGCTGCTCCGCCTGCTGCTGGACTGTCAGCGTGTCGGTCAGTGCTTCCGCGCGCTCCTGCGCGGTGAGGTTCGGGTCGTGGTAGTCTGGCATGGTATACCTCCTGTTATTTTTCATAGCCATATTTCCTAGGGTTGTAAACTTGTTTCACATTCATGCGTTTATCGTGTAACATTTGCGTTATTCCGGACGCATTCTTTCATGACAGTTCGTCTGGAATTAAAATTACTATCAGTAAAATAATGCGTGATTATCCGGATTGTAATCACTGTTTCCTGCTGAAAAGCAGCCGCGCCCCTTTGTAGACCGGCTCGATACGTCCGGTTTTAAGCAGCCAGGTGACGTAGCTGCGGACGGTCTGCCCCACAAGAAGATACTGCATGAGGTACAGCCGGATATGGTACTTTTCGAGACACTTTGCGATGAGGTCGTCGATGGTCTGCGGAGTTCCGCACATCTCCTCGATGTCGGCGGCGACCTCGTTCATAGCGGCGAGGTTCTCCTGAACCAGCGGCGCGATATCCTCGCAGGGAACGTCGTGGGCGGGAATGAACAGTTTCCCGCTGAACCCGCTGAGCCGCGCGAGGGACTCACGGTGCTGCTCCTGCGAATACACGAACGAGATACGGTGCTTCTGCAAGTCTCCGGCGCTGACTACGGCGTCCGCCGTGAACCACACGCCGTCCCGGGTGCGGAACGCCGCCTGCGCCATGTCGTGGCCGTCCAGGCGCTCAAAATCAAGCCCCGGCGGGAGCGCGTCCCCGGAAAGCTCCGAGCAGGCGCAGGGGGGCGGGGTCAGCAGCCTGGAGCACATCTCCGGGGTGGTGCTTCCTCCGTAGAGGGTCACTGGGATAAGGAAGCTGTGCTCCACCGCCGCCGCGGAAATCCCCGGCGCGCAGACCTCGCAGCCTGTCTGCTCCCGCAGGAACGCGGCTCCGGCTACGTGGTCGGCGTGGGAGTGCGTCAGGAACAGCTTTTTCAGCTCCCAGCCATGGGATCTTACCTGCTCCAGAACTCCCGCGGCTATGTCCCGGGAGCCTGCGTCTATCATGCAGACCTCCCGCCCGGAATAACGGAAAATTCCTATATTTGTAGGGGTCGGGGCGTACCAAGTGTCCTCGCCGACCCTGATAAGACTATACAATTTACGACCTCCAGCCATAACTATCCGTATTTTAAAGGCATTATAATACGCGCAGTGCTGCAAAAACAGCTTCCGGACTTATTATACCCCATATATTTGTAATAGTCAAGCAGTAAGCTAAAAAAAGAAACCGCCCCGGAACGAATACTCTCCGGGGCGGTATATATTGAGGAAGAAACCTGTGAAAACAGCTTATTCAGCGAACATAACGGTGGAGAGGTATCTCTCGCCGGTATCGGGGAGGAGGACAACGATGTTCTTGCCCTTGTTCTCGGGGCGCTTTGCAAGCTGGATAGCAGCCCACATAGCCGCGCCGGAGGAAATACCTACCAGAACGCCCTGGGTGCGTGCGATACGTCTGCCTGTTGCGAAAGCGTCCTCGTTCTCAACGGGAATGATCTCGTCGTAGATCTTGGTGTCGAGGGTCTCCGGAACGAAGCCTGCGCCGATGCCCTGGATCTTGTGCGGGCCGGACTTGCCCTCGGAAAGAACCGGGGAGCTCTTCGGCTCAACGGCAACGACCTTGACGCCGGGATTCTTGGACTTGAGGTATCTTCCCACGCCGCTGACGGTTCCGCCGGTGCCTACGCCTGCAACGAAGATGTCTACCTTACCGTCGGTGTCCTCCCAGATCTCGGGGCCTGTGGAAGCCTCGTGCGCGGAGGGATTAGCCGGGTTGGTGAACTGCGAGGGAATGAAGCCGCCGGGGATCTCCTTGGCAAGCTCGTTCGCCTTCTCGATGGCGCCCTTCATGCCCTTTGCGCCGTCGGTAAGCACCAGCTCCGCGCCGTACGCCTTCATCAGGTTGCGGCGCTCGACGCTCATGGTCTCGGGCATTACGATGATTATGCGGTAGTTCCTTGCTGCGGCTACTGCTGCAAGGCCGATACCGGTGTTGCCGCTGGTCGGCTCGATGATCACGCTGTCGGGCTTGAGCACGCCGCGCTTCTCAGCGTCGTTGATCATTGCGACCGCTACTCTGTCCTTTACGCTGCCTGCCGGATTGAAAAGCTCCAGCTTTGCGAAGATCTTTGCTCCGGTCTGCTCCTCAGCCTCGATCTTTGTTACTTCAAGAAGGGGGGTGCGTCCTACGAGGTCGGTTATTGTCTGATAAACTTTCATGGTTGTTCTCCTTTTCTGTTACAATATATTTCCGACAGGCATCTTTCCTAATCACTAGATTACCTATCAACTTGATAGGATTATAGCATATTTTTTAGGATATGTCAAGGGGTTTGAGAAATTTTTTGAAAATTTTTTTCTTCCCTCTCTCTTTAATGGAATAAATACCCGTTTATAAAGATGACAAGTCTGCAAATAATAACTCTGTGCAGTCAGAAGCTGAGGAAACGCTCTCGATCACCTCGCGCTTCATCAGCTTCCGGTCTGCATACCTGAAGATATACGATAAAGAAAGGGATACTGATATGAGAAAGCTTTTAAGTCTTGCAGCAGCCCTCGCGGCGGCGGGAGCGCTCAGCATCGGCGCTTCGGCTAACGGCGGAGTAGTCGGCGGCGTGGTACGCGCGGGCGAGGACGTCGTAAACGGCGTAGTGGACGCAGGCGAGGATATCGTAAACGGCGTGACCGGAACAGCAAACGGTGCGAATGGTGCGGCGGGTACAACAGGCGAAGCAGGAACAAACGGAGCCGCAGGCGGCACGAACGGCACCACCGGCGCAGGAACAACCAACGGCACGAACGGCACTAATGGTACAACAGGCACAGCGGGCGCGACCGGAACCAACGGCACCAACGCGGCAAACGGTGCGAACGGTGCGAACGGAACCACCACAGCCCCCGGAAACCCGAACACAGGCGTTCCGTTCAGCATGGCGGCGGTAGGCGCAGCTGCGCTGGGTCTTGCCGGAGTGGCTCTTTCCTGCCGGAAAGACGGCTGATTTTAAGTCAATTAAGTAATTCTAAATGCACTTTCGTGAATGCGAAGGTGCATTTTATTATTAAGGTAAAAATATTATTGCTTTTCACTAAATTTTTCTGTAATTTGTGTTTAAAATGACAGTTGCTTTTTTTTGAAGTTTATTGTAAAATATAAAAGAGGATTTAGTGTTTGCTATCCGCTCAAAAATATCTAGGAGGATTTTTCTTATGAAGTTAAGAAATGTTATCGCTGCTGCTTCTGCTGTCGTAGTTGCTGCAGCAAGCACAATCACATCATTCGCAGCATCTCCATTCAAGGGCAGCATCAACAGCGAAGGTATGTTCGCATGCCTTCTGTCTGATGATGTTAATGTTCCTATGTTCACATCCTATGATCAGATTTCCGACCTTTGCGGTTTCACTCTGAACATCAAGGCTGTTGATAAGAGAGCTATCGAGTCCGCAGTTGCTGAGGGCGCATGGATCTCCGGTGATATGGGCTTCAACTCCCAGTCCACTGGCTGGAAGCAGTACGGTTGGGGCATCGAAGGCTCTTCCGCAAACGACAAGCCCTATCAGTTCAAGGCTGGCGCTAAGAGAGGCGAGTACTCTGTAACTTACATGCAGGATACACCTATCTTCGCTTCCACTGATACATATGCTCAGATCTGGCTCCAGAACTATTCTGATGCTTATGAGTTCGAGATCGTTGACTTCACTCTTCTGAACTCCAAGGGCGAGGACATCACAAAGGCTGTTGCTGAGACTACAGCTCCCGCTGAGACCACTGCTGCTCCCGAGGAGACCAAGGCTCCCGAGGAGACAACCGCTCCTGCTGAGGAGACCGTTGAGGTTTCCATCGACACAGCTGAGGTTGAGACCTTCGAGGTAGAGACCGCTGAGGTTGAGACTGCTGAAGTTGATACCGCTGAGGTAGCTATCACTGAGGCTGCTACCGCTGAGGCTGCTACCGCTGAGGCTGCTACCGCTGAGGCTCCTGCTGACAACGCTGCTGACGCTAACAAGGGCAACCCTGAAACTGGCGTTGCTGGCGTAGCTGTTGCTGCCGGCGTAGTTGCTCTGGCTGGCGCTGCTGTTGTAGCTTCCCGCAAGAGAAAGTAATCAACAATAAGTGACAGATAGTACAAACACTAACCGCACCCCCGGACGAAAGTCCGGGGGTGTTTTTATTGTGTTTCGGAATTTATCCAGGTTTATTCCGAGATAGCTACACTGTCCGGAGATTCAGCGCGGCAGAGGCTGTGCGGTTCGGATCAGGCGGGACTGCACGGTCGAAACTGTCAGCAGTACTCCGCGGGAGCTTACAGCATAAAAAAACAGCCCCTCGGAGAGGAGCTGTTCAGTACGCCGCACTGGTTCGGGATAATCCCAGCCGCAGCGGAAAGATTCACTTAACGAGGAGCTTCTCGAGCGGCTTCCGCACGAGCTTGTTCCAGAACTTGACGACGAATCCGGTGAGCACCGCCGCAATTATCGTACCCTCACGGGCTCCCATAACGTGGAAATCGAAGAATATCAGCGACAGCACCACCGCGACAATAACGCAGGATATATCGAACACGACCTTCACCGAGCCGAACTCCTTATGCACTGTATCGGAAACCGGCTTAACGAACGCTTCTCCCGAGTTCATGACCACGTCCGCGACGGAGGATATCGGCGACACCCCAAGCTCGCCCTTTTTCGTGATGGCAACTCCCAGCGCCGAAATAAACAGGCTGATTATGAACAGCGCGTACCGTTTCGCAAGCTCTTTTACCGGGATAAGAGGTTTTCTCTCTTCCATTTGTTCTCCTTTTATAATTGCGGTATCTTTTTGATTACTGCGTCAGCTATTGGTTTTCGCTTCCTTTTGCCTACAAAAGGAAGCGGGAGTGTGAGGGCAGAGCCCTCACCACTCTGCGCGCTGGCGCGCAGTTATACGTTTCAAAAGCGCTAAAGGGGTGTGGGGGAAAACAAGAGTTTTCCCCCACAGTTTTTTGCAATTTACTGCTGTTCTGACTTTTTCGACAAGCTAACCCACGTTTATGCAGGCTTTGTATTCTTTTTAGCTGTGGAAATCAAATTACAGAACTCTCGCGAGAAAGTCGCGCAGGCGCGGGTTCTTCGGGTCTGTGAAGATCTCCTGGGGAGTTCCCTGCTCCTGGATTTTGCCGTCTGCCATGAACAGCACGCGGCTTGCTACTTCCCTTGCGAAGCCCATCTCGTGGGTGACTACTATCATAGTCATGCCGCCCTCTGCGAGCTTCTTCATCAGCTCCAGCACCTCGCCGACCATCTCCGGGTCAAGCGCGGATGTAGGCTCGTCGAACAGGATAACGTCAGGGTTCATCGCCAGCGTGCGCGCTATCGCGATACGCTGCTTCTGACCGCCGGAGAGCTGCGCGGGGTACGCGTCAGCCTTGTCGGAAAGCCCTACCATCGCGAGCAGTTCGTCTGCGCGCTTGTCCGCCTGAGCCTGGGTCATTATCTTGTTCTTCACCGGAGCTATAGTGATGTTCCGGCGGATAGTCAGGTGCGGGAACAGGTTGAAATGCTGGAACACCATGCCCATCTTCATGCGGACGGAGTTCAGCTCCCTGCCCTTTGCGTGGGTAATGTCCCTGCCCTCGAACTCGATAACGCCGCTTGTGGGCTGCTCGAGGAGGTTAAGGCAGCGCAGGAACGTACTCTTACCGGAGCCTGACGGCCCGATAACAACTACCTTCTCGCCCTTTTCTATGGTCTCGGTGATGCCGTCAAGGACGACCAGGTCGCCGAAGCTCTTTTTAAGATTACTTACGCTTATCATTCGACAGTCTCCTTTCCAGACGGTTAACAAGTGCGGACAGTCCCACTACCATCAGCAGGTAGATGAGGGCCACAGCGATCAGCGGCAGGAATGCCTCGTAGGTCTGCGAACGGATAGTATCGCCGCCCTTTGTGAGGTCGTTCAGCGCTATGTAGCCGGAAACGGAGGTCTCCTTCAGAAGCACGATGGCCTCGTTGCCGAGCGCGGGGAGGATATTCCTGATCGCCTGCGGGAGGATAATGGAGATCATCGTCCTCGTGTAGCCGAAGCCCAGCGAAGATCCCGCCTCGAACTGACCGCGGTCAACGGACATGATACCGGAGCGGACGATCTCAGCAACGTAAGCCGCGGAGTTCAGACCGAACGCGATAACCGCAACCAGTATCTTGCTGATGTTCACGGAGCTGAACACAACAAAGTAGATGATAAGAAGCTGTACGACCATAGGCGTACCGCGGACTACCGTCAGGTAAATGCGGCAGATGAAATTCGGTATCCTGAGCCTGCCGGTGAGCTGGTTAGTGGAGCGGATTATCGCAATGACGAATCCGAGCACGATACCTATAACAACCGCCAGAACGGTGATGAGCAGAGTGTTTCCGAGACCCTGCACCAGGTATACCCAGCGATCCTTGTCAAGGAAGGTGCTCTTGAGCTTTTCAACAAAATTCTGGGAGGAAGCGTTTCCGCTCTTGTAAATGATGACCTGGCTCGCCTCAGTGTAGCTGTCGGAGAAGTTGACGTTCTTCAGGCGGTCTTCGGTAACGGTCATGCCGGCTACGCCTACGTCAGCCTTGCCGGAATCAACCGCCGCAATAACGGAATCGAACGCCATATCGTCAATGACAAGCTCCTTGCCGAGGATATCGCATACGGCTCTCATCATGTCAACGTCGAAGCCGACTATCTCGCCCTCTTCCTTCAGCTCGTAGGGCGGGAACTCAGCGTTGGTAGCCATTACCAGCTTGCCGCTGTAAGTGATGCCCTCCGGGCTTTCGTAGGGGTGCTTGCCGTACTCGGCGTCAACCAGCCAGTTCTGCTCGATGAGGTTGAGCGTGCCGTTCTCGCGGAGCTGTGAGAGCGCGTCGTTTATCTGCTGGGTCAGCTCGTCGTTGCCCTTCTTTATCGCGCAGGCGTACTTCTCGACTGCAAACGGCTTCGGAGCGATGGAAAGCTCCGGGTTCTTGCTTACAAAGTACTTCGCCGGGGAGGAGTCGATGAGCACTACGTCGACCTTTCCCTGCTTGAGCGCTTCGATGGCGTCGGCACCCTTGTTGTACTTCTCGACTGTCGCACCCTCTACGCCCTCGGCGTAGGTCATGCCGGTGGTACCCATCTGAACGCCGATGGTCTTGCCGGTGAGGTCGGTGGACATGCCCTTTACAATGATGACCTGGCTCGCCTCGGTGTAGCTGTCGGTGAAGTTGACGTTCTTCAGACGGTCCTCGGTGACGGTCATACCGGCTACGCCTACGTCAGCCTTGCCGGAATCCACTGCGGCGATGATGGAATCGAACGCCATATCGTCGATGACAAGCTCCTTGCCGAGAATGTCGCACACGGCGGTCATCATGTCGACGTCGAAACCGACGAACTTGCCCTCTTCCTTGAACTCATACGGAGCAAACTCGGCGTTAGTAGCCATGACAAGCTTGCCGTCGTATGTGACGCCCTCAGGGCTTTCGTAGGGGTGCTTGCCGTACTCGGCGTCAACGAGCCAGTTCTGCTCGATGAGGGTCAGCGTGCCGTTTTCGCGGAGCTGTGAGAGCGCGTCGTTGATCTGCTGGGTCAGCTCGTCGTTGCCCTTCTTCACCGCGCAGGCGTATTCCTCGACTGCGAACGGATCGTCAAGCGTAACTATGTCGGAGTTTTTGCTTACAAAGTACTTCGCGGGGGAAGCGTCGATAAGTACCGCGTCGATCTTTCCCTGCTTGAGCGCTTCGATGGCGTCGGCGCCCTTGTTGTACTTTTCAACGGTCGCGCCCTCCACGCCCTCGGCGTAGGTCATGCCGGTGGTTCCGATCTGGACGCCTATTTTCTTGCCGACAAGGTCGTCCGCGCATGTGACGGAGCTCTGCTGCGAGGACTGCTCCGCCGCGCAGCCCGTGAACATGCACAGCGTGAGCAGCAGCGCAGAAACCGCCGCTAAAAATTTCTTCATGGTGAGTAACTCTCCTTTTTTCAAAACTATCTATAATTATACATCATCGCGCACGCAATTGCAAGCGTTATTTCAAAAAATGGAGTGAAAAGAAGAGATTTAGTTTAATTCGGAGATGTGGAACACTATAAATTATAATTTAGAAGCGAGTAATCCGCTTACTGCAACCCCAAATCGGGAGTCAAGGGGGTGTCTCCCCCAGTGGGGGAGGTGGCGCGAAGCGCCAGAGGGGTTGACCGACAGAACGCGTCCCCCTTGCGAGTCGAGGGCAGCGCCCTCGTCGCCGCCAGGCGAAACCTCCGTGCGGAGCACGGTTACTCTGCGCGCCGGCACGCAGTTAAACGTAAAAAAGCGCTAAAGGGGTGTGGGGGAAAACAAGAGTTTTCCCCCACAAGCAACACATTGTCTTTGTTGAGCCTTTCCTCCGAAACAGTCCGGTGGACTGTTTCGGAAGCACACTACACCGCTAAATTCTAGTTCATGGGTGAGTTCCTCACGGTTAGCCATCACTAATATAATAGCATGATAATGGCGTGCTGTCAATAGAGTCAGGTCAGCCGAGGGCGGTGTCGAGGCTCATCATGACGACGAACCCGGCGGCGAAGGCGATTGTTCCGATGTTGGAGTGCGGCTCGCCGGACATTTCGGGGATAAGCTCCTCAACGACGACGTAGACCATGGCGCCGGCGGCGAAGCTCAGCAGGTACGGCAGCACCGGGACTACCAGCCCGGAAAGCAGCACGGTCAGGACGGCGGCGAGGGGTTCCACGGCGCCGGAGAGGGTTCCCAGCAGGAACGCCCTGCCCTTCCCCATTCCGGAGGAGCGCAGCGGCAGGGAGATTATGGCGCCCTCGGGGAAGTTCTGGATAGCAATGCCGAGGGAGAGCGCCAGCGCGGAGGCGGCGGCAATGCTGGCTCCGCCGCTCGCAAGCCCGGCGTAGACCACTCCGACCGCCATTCCCTCGGGGATATTGTGGAGGGTCACGGCGAGGAGGAGCATGGTGTTTTTGCTGAGGGAGCTGCGGCCGCCCTCCGGGGCGTCGGAGTTCATATGCTGGTGCGGGATAACGCGGTCGAGGAACAGCAGGAACAGTATTCCGAGCAGGAATCCCGCCGCCGCTGGAACAAATCCGAGCCGCCCCAGCCCCTCGGACTGCTCCATCGCGGGAATGAGCAGGCTCCATACGGAGGCCGCCATCATGACCCCCGCCGCGAATCCGGTGAGGCTCCGCTGAACCAGGAAGTGCGGCTGTCTGCGCAGGAAGAATACGCAGGCGGCTCCGGCCGTGGTGCCGATGAAGGGGATAAGTATGCCGTAGATTATCTGGGTCTGCATTCATGCCTTCTTTCTAATTAATTCGGAATTCAGAATTCGGAATTCGGAATTTCGGTGCCGCCTCCGGCGGCGGATTCAAATTACGGGCAGGCTCAGCACCTGCATGTTTTCACCGTGTGTAGTATATCTGTGAGGTAGTTGCAACTAACTGTCACTCACAAGCACCGGTTAGCCATAACTACCTTGATATTGTACCACTAACTGCGGGATTTGTCAAGCGGTTTGTGATATCCGGGAAGAAATTGATAAATGACTGTGCAGTAAATTGCAGTCCGGGAGGCTCTACAATGGAGGTAAAACAAAGGAGGAAACGCCATGAAAACAGTATTTGAGCTTCTCAACCACGACAACACGATATCGGTGAACCGCCGGCTGGCGCATGCGCTGGGGCTGTCGGAGGCGGTGATATACGCGGCTCTGCTGGCGAAGCACGCCTGGTACGAACAGCACGGAAAGCTCTCCGACGGGTGGTTTTATTCCACAGTGGACGACATGGAGGAATCCACGTCGCTGACGAAGTGCCAGCAGTCCCGGTGCGTGAAGCGGCTGGTCAGCGCGGGACTTATCCGGTGCGCGGCGAAGGGTCTCCCGGCGCGGCGGTTCTTTTACATCGTGGACGACCCCCAGCTCCTGGAGGGAATAATCGGCGTCTGCGAGCCGTCCCCGGAAGAAAACGCTCCGGCAGTGCGCAGTGAAACCTCCCCGCAGGAAGTAAGGAAATCCGACAGCTGGCAGGCAGGAATCACGGCGGCAGGCAGTGCGGAATCCTCACAGAAAACCAAAGACAATAAAACGAAAGAAAATAAACCTGAGAACATCAAACCCGACAGCGCGCAGCTGGAAGCGGCACGCTCCAGGATAAACCACGCGGGGCTTTCCAGGAAGTACGGAAGCGGATTCGCCGACCTTGCCGCAGAGGTCACGGCGGAGGGCATGGCGGGAGCCTTCACGCTTACGACTGACGGACGGACTTTATCAGCAGAGGAAATTTCTTCTGTTTTTTCCAGGATAGATTACAGCGCGGTGAGCCACGTTGCGGACTACATATCCGGCAAGAGCGATATACGGAACCTGAAAGCGTACCTGCGCTCGGCGCTGTACAGGGCGGTCGGGGAGATTTCCCAGAAACCCGCCACGCCAAAGCGCGACTACAACGCGCCGCTGTGGGACGACGACAGGAGCGCGGCTCTGAACGAGGATATCCTCGGGGAACTGCGCGAGATGTACGGAGCGCCGAAAAGCTCCGAGAAGGACTACTACGCGCCGCTCTGGTAGTTCGCGGAGCTTCTCAGGCGGGGAACTTCACCGCCCCGGCGGTATTTCCCTTTGCGGGGAGCTTCGTGGGCGGAGCGGTACAATCAGGAAGTTTTTTGAAACAATCAGGAAGTTTTGCTTGACGGCGAAATGTAATTGTTGTATAATTATTATAAATATAGTAGCGGGCGCGGCGGAAGCCGAAAAGCCCGGCACACAAGGAGGAAACAATGAAGCATAGATTATTCAAATGCGGCAGGCTGAGCGGAATGCTCCTGGGAGCCGCGGCGCTTCTGGCGATGGTGCCGCTGATGTCGGTTCCGGCTCTGGCGGAGGAGCCAGGTGCCGCTTACGCAGCGGCCTCAGCGCCGGCGGTGTCAAACTCAGACGGCATGGATTTCACCCCTACGGCGAACTACTGGAATTATTACGATGAGAGCGGCGCAAGAAAACAGTTTAGTCCTGACGATGTCGGCTGGAATATTTACGCCATGGACTGGAAGTGGTACGGAAAGGGCGAGGGCGATATTCAGCCCAATACCCTCGAGATACTGAACGGTTTTGATCTCTATACCACCGATAATTACGCGATAAAGCTCCCGGCGGGCAGCACCGTGATTTTCCATGCCGACGTCCTGCTTGAATCCAAGGTCAACTGCATATACTCCGAAGGATCAATCACCCTTAAGGGCGTGAGCGAAAACAATGACAGGCACACGCTGACATTCGGCAGTGCGGGAATATCCTCCGGATTAGACGTTACAGTCGAGAACCTCAACCTCAAAACCGACCCGGAATCCGTTGAAAGCTACGAATACGCCATTGAAGCGAATAACAACCTCAGGCTTCAGGACTGCTGTTTCTACGCCGGCGACGAATGGAAGGGAAAGAACGTAGTAAACTGCAATACCTACAATATAAGCAGGGACGTTAACATTGATATCCCCGGCTCGTATTTCACTTCCATTTCCGGATCTGGGAACTATATCGCGGATATCGCTTATGTCAGCAACGTTATATTCGACGACGGCAACGAAATCAGAATCGGCGAAATCTACCTAAATATAACCAACACGTTAAGCCCGGCGGACGAATCCGCGCGCATGGAACTCGTCACAAATGCCTTCTGGACGGCGGACTACGGTCAGTATATTTACGAGGAAGCGATGTCCGACACCGACAGCGGCAGTTACAAGACCCTCGGCGGCAAGACCTATTCGATAAAGCTCTCAGACCTGATGAGCACAAACATCAACGAATATAAATGGGTCCTCGTTAACGCCGAGTCGCTGCAGTTAAAAGGTTACAAAATCGGTTTATCTATCGGGCTTTACAATATCTGGTACCTTAACGTCACCGTACCGAACAAGGAACTGTTATCGAATACAAACGTTTACATTGACTTCTCTGACACAGAGTACGCATTCGGCACCGGGGAGACAAAGAGGCTTCACTTAATTATCGGCGAATCGTTAAAGACCAACAAGCTCGAAATAGTCAACCCGAGCAATAACGACGCGGACGACCTGCTGAAACACGTTGATATATCCCTTAAATTAAACAACGAAGAGACCCCGTATATTAAGGATTCCAAGTTATACTACCTGATCCCGGAGTATTGTGAGTTCAAGCTGTCCCTCCTGCCGAAAAACTGCGAGCTGACAAACGTATTCTACGGGGATTCAGATACGGACTGCAAACCGATAGGCCCCTCTGTTGACGCGCTCTATACTAACTTTCTGGAAAGCGACAAGGGCGTGTATATCTGGTATTCCGAGTCAGACGAGAAGCAGTACAGCACTCTGAGTATCTCGGACGAGCTTATCAGCGCCGTGAAGGCGGGAAAGATCAACAACGTTATCGCCTATGAAGACGTGAGCGACAAGGCATGGAGCCTTGACAGCGCAATAAATGAATTCCCGACCAGATTCCTGAACGGCAAATCAATAGAAATAACGATCTCCGCCAAGGATTACGGCGTAAGCGACATCTGCGGAAAAGAGCCGCGCTACAGCTCAGAACAAGGGATCAATTTCTACAAGCTGGACTACCTCTTTGTTGAGGGAGACACTGTGATAACCGCTCCGGTGCGCGAGCTGTGCAAGTTCACTGCGTTTTCAATGAACGGCCCTCAGCCCACAATAAAGGGCGACAGAGACCCATCCGGTATGGGCTACCTCGGCGTGGAGTACACGATAACCGTTCCGTTCGACGAAGGGAAGCTCCTTGTCGGCGCTGACTTCAACGGCACGCCTATAGAGCCGTACACGGCGGACGATAATGGCTGGAACTACAAGGTTACAACGATCAGCGGAGCAGAAAACAAGTTCGTGTTCACATACACCGACGTTGCAACCCTCAGGATCCCCAAGCCTGAGAACGGCAAGGTGGAGTTCACCGGAACTTTGGACGGCGGCAGGGGCGTTAACACCCTGGAAGACGGCACCAGCGTCTACACACTGGCGACAAACGACACGGTGACGCTCAAGTTTGTTCCGGACGACGGGTACAAGTTCGTATCTGCGGCGCAGGACGGCTCTGAGCTGAAGGTCGGTTCTGACGGCACCTGTGTTATAACAATGGATCAGCTCGCTGACTGGACCATCACGGCGAAGTTCGAGAAGAAGTCCGGAGATTCTACAGGCGGTTCCACCGGAGGTTCTACAGGCGGTTCTACGGGCGGTTCTACTGGAGGTTCTACGGGCGGAAGCCACAGACCTTCCACTAACTCTGACAAGACAGTGGAGAGCACTCCGACGATGGACGGCAAGTCGATGAGCTGGAACGACATCGGTAATCATCTGAGCAAGCTTCCGGAAAACAGCTCCGCGAAGATCTCGCTGAACGGCAAGACCACCCTGCCCGAAGCGGTTATCAGCGCGATAAAGGACAGAAAGCTCACTGTTGAGTTCGTATACGACAGCGTTAAGAGCTGGGTAGTACGCGGCGACAAGATCGGCACAGTTTCTGCGGCTGAGTTTGCGGCTTTCCCGGGCAACGCTGACTCCAGCGCTCTTCGCGGCGTGTTCGGAGTTGACCTCAAGGTCGGCGGCACAAAGGTTCCGGCAGAGCTGAAGCTCGCGTTCCGCAAGGGATTCGCGGGTCAGTTCGCGAACGTATACAAGCTGAACGGCGGCGTTCTGGAATTCCAGCGCTGCGTAAAGGTAGGCGCGGACGCCACTGCGGTGATCCCCGGCGCTGACGCGGCTGGCGAGTACGTTGTTATGGTTTGCGAATTCAGCGACGTTCACGGCGACGCCGATAACGACGGCGTACTCAGCGCCCTCGACGCCTCCGCAGTACTCAAGGAGGCGGTAGGTATGGCGAAGTCCGCAAACGCGGCTGTGTGCGACTTTAACGGCGACGGAGAAGTCAACGCGCTGGACGCGGCGGCAGTGCTGAAGGCGGTCGTAGGAATAAGGTAATTCGTATCGCGAGATAAATTACGGGCAGGCGCTAAGCCTGCCCGTTTTTTGTTAAACTATAATTTAGCGGCGAGTGTTCCGCTTACTGCAATCCCAAATCGGGAGTCAAGGGGGACTAGTCCCCCTTGCGAGTCGAGGGCAGCGCCCTCGTCGCCGTCAGGCGAAACCTCCGCACGGAGTGCGGCTACTCTGCGCGCCGGCGCGCAGTTAAACGTAAAAAAGCGCTAAAGGGGTGTGGGGGAAAACAAGAGTTTTCCCCCACAAGCAACATATAAAATCTAGTCGTGACTATCCTCCGAAACAGTCCGGTGGACTGTTTCGGAAGCACACTACACAGCTAAATTATAGTTTATCGCCACCCCACTCCCCATAATCCACCACAAAAAAGCCCCCCCGGTCACCCGAGGGGAGCTTCTATGCACTTAAAGAGCAGAAATTACTTGAGCTCTGCGAAGTACTTGATGGTTCTAACCATCTGAGAGGTGTAGGAGTTCTCGTTATCATACCAAGAAACAACCTGAACCTCATAGAGATCGTCAGCGATCTTAGCTACCATTGTCTGTGTAGCGTCGAACAGGGAGCCGTATCTCATACCGATAACATCGGAAGAAACGATCTGATCCTCGTTGTAGCCGAAGGACTCGGAAGCAGCAGCCTTCATAGCAGCGTTGATGCCTTCCTTGGTAACGTCTGCGCCCTTAACAACAGCGGTAAGGATAGTGGTGGAACCTGTGGGAACAGGAACACGCTGTGCAGAACCGATGAGCTTGCCGTTGAGCTCGGGGATAACCAGACCGATTGCCTTAGCAGCACCGGTGGAGTTCGGAACGATGTTAGCTGCGCCAGCTCTTGCTCTTCTCAGGTCGCCCTTTCTGTGAGGACCATCGAGGATCATCTGGTCGCCGGTGTAAGCGTGGATCGTGCTCATGATACCGGACTGGATAGGAGCATAATCGTTCAGTGCCTTAGCCATAGGAGCGAGGCAGTTAGTGGTGCAGGAAGCAGCGGAAATGATCTTGTCGTCAGCGGACAGGGTCTTCTCGTTAACGGAGAAAACGATGGTCTTGAGGTCGTTGCCTGCCGGAGCAGAGATAACTACCTTCTTAGCGCCTGCGTCGATGTGAGCCTGGGACTTGTCTTTGGAGCAGTAGAAACCTGTGCACTCGAGAACAACGTCAACGCCGATCTTGCCCCAAGGAAGATCCTTAGCGTCCTTCTCAGCGTAGATGGTCAGGGTCTTGCCGTCAACAGTGATGGTACCCTTCTCATCATCAGCGGTAACGGTGTGAAGATTCTCACCGATCTTGCCGCAGTAGCCGCCCTGAGCGGTATCGTACTTGAGGAGCTGAGCAAGCATAGAGGGCTTGGTCAGGTCGTTGATAGCTACTACATCGTAGCCCTTAGCGCCGAACATCTGTCTGAATGCGAGGCGTCCGATACGGCCAAAGCCGTTAATTGCAACTTTAACATCTGCCATTGGAATATTCCTCCTGAGAAATAATTATTTGCTCCGACTGGCGAAGCAGCAGACACACCCAGACGGGTATATCATTACATATTTATTATACTAAAAATCTGTAATTTTATCAAGATGTTTGAGGAAAATAAATTGCAGACTTTCTTAAAAAAATGCCAAGTTTTTTTGTGCATTTCGCCGAAACAGCAGACCAAATCACCCGCAAAAACGTTCAATCGGAGCCGTGGAACTTCTTCACGAACCATATCGAGTTCATATCCGCCACGGAGAATTCCCGGTGGTTCAGGTACTCCAGGCAGCCCGCTGGAGTGGTGAACTCGAACCGCAGCTTGTAGGAGTACAGCGCCTGCACGTCGTAGCCGAGCGCCTTGTTGAGCTTGTTGCTGCCGTACTTCCCGTCGCCGAGGAGCGGATGCCCCACATGCGCGAAATGCGCGCGTATCTGGTGAGTCCGCCCGGTCAGCAGGTCGACCTCCAGCAGCGAGTTCCCGCCCCGGGTCTCGAGCACGCGGTACTTCGTGAGTATCGTGCGGTTCTGCGGGGTCTTGCGGTCGGAGACGATCACGCGGTTCTCGTCGGACAGCTTCTCGAGGTAGGCGGTCAGCGTGTCGGCGCGCTTCGGAAGCTCCCCCTGCACAACGCAGAGGTACAGCTTGACAAGCTCCCTGTCGCGTATTTTCTGGTTGAGCACCCGCAGCGACTCCGCGTTCTTCGCGGCTATGACTATCCCGCCGGTGTTGCGGTCGATACGGTTGCACAGCGCCGGAACAAAGCTCTGCTCGCTATCCGGGTCGTACTCCCCCTGCTTCCAGAGGCAGCATTTTATGCGGTTTATCAGCGTGTCGGAGGTGTTGTCGTTGTCCTCGTGTACCACCATTCCGACCGGCTTGTCGCACAGAAGTATATTTTCGTCCTCGTATATCACGTCTATCTCCGGCGGGACCTCCCGGAAATCCGCGGTCTTTTCCCTGCCTCCGGTGTCAAGCAGCTCGTCGCTCAGGTAAAACCGGAACACGTCCCCCTCGCTGAGCTTCACGTTCGGTTCGGTTCTGGCTCCGTTGAGCTTTATCCTCTTCTTTCGCATCAGCTTGCAGATAAGCGGCAGCGACAGGTTGGGGTAGGCTTTGGTGAGGAATCTGTCGGCGCGCTGCCCGGCGTCGTTTTTGGTTACTGTTATCTCGGTCATAATTTCCCCTCAGTGAATTGATGTTTCTATTATACCCCCTCCGACCCGGCTTGTCAAGCGAACCGGAAATAAAAACGGCGGCTCATCGGAACCGCCGTGATTCATTTAAACTAGAGGCTTCCCGCAGAACGGGCAGAACTTCGCGCCGGGCTTCACTGCGTTTCCGCAGTATGTACAGAACGCGGAAGCGGAGTTCGCTCCCGGCTGAGCGGGAACGGGCTGGGGCGCAGGTGCGGGAATCGGTGTGGGAGCAGGCACAGGCTCGGGAATCGGCGTGGGAGCAGGCACAGGCTCGGGAATCGGTGTGGAAGCAGGTACAGGCTCGGGAATCGGCGTGGGAGCGGGCACAGGCTCGGGAACCGGCATAGGAGCAGGCACAGGCTCGGGAACAGGCGCGGGAGCGGGCACAGGCTCGGGAACCGTCATAGGAGCAGGCGCAGGCTCAACAGGAGTCGGAACCGCGTTCACAGGCTGAACCGGAACCGGCTGAACAGGCTGAACAGGCTGAACGCTCTGAACAGGCTGCGCTGCCTGGGCATTCGGCTGATACTGGGGGTGCTGAGTCTGCTGGGGCTGATGATAAGGAATAGTCGGCAGCTTCGGCTCAAACGCGGACTGGCTGTCCTTTGGCTCGTCGGCGGTGTTGTTGTCGGTATCGATCCCGGCGTTCTTTCTCACCGCGAGAACGGTCTCAAACAGAATGCGCAGAACGACGTTTCCAACGATGACGTACTTGAATATAGCGCCGAATCCGTCGATGGTGGTGATGCACTTCGCAATGCCTATAAACACAAGGAACGCCGCCAGGGAGTAGTAGGTTATCTTCACGATGCAAAGCGGCAGGAAGCGCTGACCGTTCGCGTACTGCATGAATTTGCCCGCGGACGGATCCTTCGCCTTCGGGCCGAAAACCTTCCAGTAAAGCAGGATCCCCGCCGCGACTGAAATAACAAGTCCAAGGATAGTAAGCAGGAGATTCGCGATCATGCCGCCGCTCAGGGCTGCGTAGATATCAAACATAGCGTGTACCTCGTTTCATTTGATTTTTCGGCGTGTGCCGTAATAGAATTATAACATAATTATACGACAAATGCAACAATATTTGTTATATTTTTTCAGAAATATCAAACGGAGTGGTCTGGTAAACGAAGTAGTTCAGCCAGTTGGTGTAGATGAGCGTGGAATGCGCCCTCCACTTGAGCACAGGCTGCTTCGCGGGGTCGTCGTCCGGGAAGTAGTGAGCGGGAATCTTCGGGTTCAGCCCCTTTTCAAGGTCGCGCTTGTACTCCAGAGCCAGGGTGTCCGCGTCGTACTCGGAATGCCCTGTTATGAAGAACTGGCGGCTGTCCTCGCTGCAAACAGCATACACGCCCGCCTCGTCGGAAACCGCCATCACCTTGAGCTGCGGCACCTTCTCGATGTCCTCGCGGCGAACCTCGGTATGGCGTGAATGCGGCGCCCAGAACTCGCTGTCGAACCCTCGGAACAGTCTTGATTTCGGTGTGAGCAGAGTGTGCCTGAACACGCCGGAGAGCTTCTCCGGGAGCGGGTACTTCGGAATGCCGTAGTGGTAGTACAGAGCCGCCTGAGCCGCCCAGCAGATGTGGAACGTGGAATGCACATGCGTTTTCGTCCAGTCCATTATTTTGCAAATCTCCTCCCAGTAGTCGACCTCCTCAAACGGAAGGTGCTCCACCGGAGCGCCGGTGATTATGAACCCGTCAAAGTTCATGTCCTTTATCTCGTCGAAGGTCTTGTAGAAGTTCAGCAGGTGCTCATGTGAGGTGTTCTTGCTGGTGTAGGTTGAGGTCTGCACGAGAGTCACCTCGATTTGCAGCGGAGTATTAGACAGGCTGCGGAGTATCTGCGTTTCAGTCGCGACCTTGGTCGGCATGAGGTTCAGTATGCCTATCTTCAGCGGACGTATGTCCTGGTGGAGTGCGCGGTGCTCCGTCATGATGAATATATGCTCGTTTTCAAGTATCGACTGCGCGGGCAGTCCGTCGGCTATTTTTACTGGCATTTTTTATTCCTTTCCCATTGCGTATCCTTTGATACAGCCGCAGAACGCGGCATTTATTTTTATAATATGAATCTATTATAGCTCAACGCGCTGTTTTTGTCAAGTTTGCGCCGCACCCGCTGAATAGTACGGAAAACCCCGGGAAGCCGAGCCTCCCGGGGTCTGTATCATTCGATGTTCTGAATCTGCTCGCGTATCTTTTCTATCTCGCTCTTCTGGTCGACGACTATGCGCGTTACCTCGATGTCCTGCACCTTGGAGCCTATGGTGTTGGTCTCGCGGTTCATCTCCTGCACCAGGAAGTCAAGCTTCCTGCCCACAGGCTCGCCGGATTCCAGCATTGTGCGGAACTGCGCGATGTGGCTGCGCAGGCGTACCGTTTCCTCGTCCACGGCGGTCTTTTCGGAGAATATCCCCGCCTCCATGAGTATGCGGTTTTCGTCGATGTTCGTGGAGCTCAGCACCTCGCACATCTTGTCGTAGAGCCGACTGCGGTAGTCCTCCACCATCTGCGGGGAGCGCGTTTCTACTACGCCGACCCACTCCTCGATTTTATCCAGGCGCGACATTACGTCCCGCTTCATGCGCTCGCCCTCGGCTTCACGCATCGCGATGAAGTGCTCCAGAGCCTCCTCCGCCGCCGACTTCACGTCAGCCCAGAGCTGCTCCTCGTCGGTCTCGGTCTTTACTACGGTGAACGCGTCCGGGATACGCAGGATATCCGACAGCGAAAGGCCGTCGTTCAGCGAATACTCCTCCTTAACGGAGCGCAGCGCGTCAACGTATTCCTTTACTATTTCCTTATTTATAGTTATCTTCTCGTCCGCGGTCTCAACGTTGTTCACCAGCACGGATATCTCCACCTTGCCGCGGTTTATCCTGCCCTGGAGCAGGCTCTTGAGCTTCTCCTCAATGTAGCCCAGGCTGCGCGGGAGCCGCGAGCTGAACTCGTAATACCGGTGATTCACCGCGCGTATCTCTACGGTGATATCCCTGCCGTTAAGTACCTGATGACCTCTGCCGAAGCCTGTCATGCTCTTTATCATGTTACTGTCCTTTCGACCTGTTGAACCCTACTGCTGTCAGATGTGCGCCAGACCCTTGTCCAGCATGTACTGCGCCGCGTGCATGATGCCCGCCTTTCCCGTCGGGAACGTAAGCCCGCCCTGGAGCCACACTGCAAAAGGCTCACGCAGCGGAGCGTCCGCTGAAAGCTCGATGGAAGCGCCCATCGTAAAGGCTCCAGCCGCCATTATGACCTGGCTGTCGTAGCCCGGCATGTCCCACGGCTCCGGGGAAGCGAAGCTGTCCACCGGGGAGCCTGCCTGAATTCCCTGGCAGAACGCGATGAGCTGCTTCTCGCCGCCGAGCTTCAGCGCCTCGATGATGTCGGTGCGCTTCTCGCTGTACTTCGGGAACGCCTCGAAGCCGAGAAGCTCCGCCAGAGCCGCCGCAAACGCCGCAGTCTTGAGCGCCGCGCATACCGCTTCCGGCGCGAGGAATATTCCAAGGTACATTCCTCGGAGCTGATTCAGGCTCGCGCCGACCTCCTTGCCAGTACCCGGGGTGGTCAGCCTGAACGCGCACAGCTCCACGAGGTCTGCCCTGCCCGCGATGTAGCCGCCGGTCTCCGCGATTCCGCCGCCGAGATTCTTGATAAGGCTGCCCGCGATGAGGTCGGCGCCGACTGAAACCGGCTCCTTTTCCTCGACCAGCTCGCCGTAGCAGTTGTCGGTGAATATCACGCAGTCCGGATTAACGCTGCGGACTGCCTCGCATATCTTCGCGATGACCTCAATGCTCAGCGACGGGCGCAGGGAATATCCCCTGGAGCGCTGGATATAAGCCATCCTGCAGGTTCCCGCGCGGCGCTTTATGCCGTCGTAGTCCGGAGTGCCGTCCGGCAGGAGGTCTACCTTGCCGAACTTCACGCCGAAATCCTTCAGTGAACCTATCCCATCGCCGGAAATTACGCCCTGCATGGTGTCGTAGGGGTCGCCGGTGACGGAAAGCAGCTCGTCCCCGGGGCGGAGGATACCGAACAGCGCGGTGGTTATCGCGTGGGTGCCGTTCACGAAATTGTGGCGCACCAGGGCGTCCTCGGCGCCGAGTATCTGCGCGAAGACCGCGTCCAGCTTGTCCCTGCCGTCGTCGCCGTAGCCGTAGCCGTTAGTCCCCTTCATGTGGATATCGCTTATCCTGTTGTCGATGAACGCCTTTAAAACGCGCTCGCCGTTGTATTCCGCCATGCGGTCGAACTCGGCAAACTGCGGAGCGCACAGCTCCATTGCCTTTTTTCCTGCTTCCACCAGTTCCGGTGAATAATCGAAGAATGCCATTTTATCTATCCTTTCAAGCCCGGGAGCCTTCCCGGAATACAATTAACGCATACATTTTTATTTTACACTTTTTTAGGGGTTATGTCAACACCTAAATGTGAAAAATTTAGAAATTCTGACGCTCTGAAATTAGGGAACCACTGATTAAATCACGCCTGACGGCTTGCTGCGTATCCTGCTTGCATATTTTCCGTCATCTTGCACAATTCGTCCTAGCAAGGCGACAGCCTTGCGTCGTCCTCATTGTATAATCTGACGAAAAATCTGACTGCGCAATATACGCACCAGATTTAATCAGCGCTTCCTTAGGATTGACTTTTTCAGGAAAAGCGGGTATAATAGAAAGACCAAAGGAGGGTGCTATATGAAAAAAAGAATCGCGATACTATCTGCGCTGCTTCTGATGACAGGCTGCACCGGGAACGTCACATCGCCAGGGAGCCAGCCGAGCCAGTCCAGCCAAATCAGTCAAACCAGCCAAACCAGCCAAGCCAGCCAGTCCGAGCAGTCCGGAACTGCGCCGAAGGAGTCCACGCCGGAAAGCTCCGCACAGGCGGAAGCCACCGCCGAACCGCCGAGCACCGAGCCTGTAAATACCGCGGAGCCTCCGGAAACCATGCCGACTGGGGAGCTTCCCGGAACCGGAACGGCTGAGAGCCTTCCGGTAAAGGCGCAGTACCTCGAGGACGTGCCGGAGCTTGGTGAGCACGACACATTCAGTCAGACCGACGGAACCGAGGTCAGCGAATCAGCCGTAAAGGTGGTATTCTCCGCAGAAAGCACGGTCAGCGACTTCAGGCTGCTGTCGATAGCAATGCAGGACATCGACGAGAACGGGATCTTCACGTTCTCCGCCGAGGAGCTGTACTCGCAGCCAGAGCTTACGCCGGAGCGTCCGCTGGAAGCGGGTCTGGTGTTCCTGGGAGATATTCCGAACAATGGGATCTCCTTCACCGACGCCGATGGGAACGTAAAGTACTTCTCCGTGGATATGAGCGGCATGGACGGTTCCCTGGTACTCTGGGAAATAACCGTAATATGAAAAAATCCCGCAGCCATACGGCTGCGGGATCTTAATTTGTTGAACTATCAGAGGTTGGCAGAGGCGTCAGAATCACGCAGCGTGAAGTTCCCTATAAGGCCCTTCATCGTTGCAGCCTGCGCCGAAAGCTCCTCGGAAGCCGCAGCGGATTCCTCCGCAGTCGCGGAGTTCGTCTGGACTACGTTGGAGATCTGATCGATTCCTATAGAAATCTGCTTGATGGAATCCGCAGCCTCCTTTGTGGAATCGGAGATCTTGTTGTTGATCTCCTCGACCTTTGCAGAGGATTCTACAACCGCCGTCATCATCTCGGCTGCTTCGTTCACGATGGCGCTGCCGTTCTCAATTGCGGAAACGGTGCCTTCGATCATGTTCGTGGTGTTCTGTGCAGCCTCGCCGGACTTGGCGGCAAGGTTGCGCACCTCGTCAGCCACGACCGCGAAGCCCTTTCCGGCTTCACCCGCACGCGCGGCTTCTATCGCTGCGTTCAGCGCGAGTATATTCGTCTGGAACGCGATGTCCTCGATGGTCTTGATAATGTTCTTGGTCTCTGCGGAGGAATTCTTGATCTCCTCCATTGCGCTGATGAGGTTCTCCATCTTCGCAGAGGTGTCGCCGAGCTTCTCGGCGGCTTCCTTTGTGCATTTGCTTGCAGCTTCTGCGTCCTTGGAATTTTCGTGTATCATTTCGGATACCACGTTGATGGTCGCAGCCAGCTCCTCAACGGAGGAAGCCTGTTCGGTAGCGCCCTGTGACAGCGCCTGTGCGCCTGAGGAAACCTGTTCGGAGCCTGCCGCAACCTGGTCGGCGGCGGTGCTTATCTCGGACATGGTTGCGCTGAGCTTGTGGTTGATGTCGCGGACATAATGGAGCAGCTTCTGGCAGTCGCCGACATAGAACTTTTCATTCTCAGCAGTATGTACGTTCAGGTTGCCGGTGGACATTGACTCGAGAATGCGCCCGATATCGCCGATAATGTTGTTGAGGTTGCTGACGACCGTCTTTGTCGCCTCGGAGAGACGTCCGGTCTCGTCCTTGGAATGAATCTCGGGAACCTGGCTTGTGAGGTCGCCCACGGCGAGCTTCTCGATACGCTCGGTGCATACTTTTACGGAGGAACCTATCTTCTTGCCGAGGCAAACTGAGATGAACGCTGAAACGACGCATGCAACAATAAGAAGGATCACGGTCATCACAATAGCGCGGGATGTAGAGTCCATAAAGTCGCCGGTGGGAGCGTAAACTGCAAGCGACCAGCCGTTTAAATCCGGGATCGGGGCATAGGAAAGGAACTTGCTTACGCCGTTCAGCGTGTACCGCGCAATGCCGGATTCGCCTGCACGCATGCTCTCGTGCGCCTTTACAAGCGTCTTGTATCCGGCCTGACCGGAGGTGTCCGCAGCCGCGAGCTGTTCGATGTTCTCGCCGCGCTTTACAAGATCGCTGTCGATATCGGCGATGGTGTTGCCATTCTTGTCGATTATGTAGGCTCCACAGTTTTCGCTGAGCTTTATACTTCTCACGATGTCGTTGAGGAATTCGGGATCAGGAACGATGGTAATGCAACCCACTGTTTCGCCGCCGGTAATGCCGTTTTTCCAGATAGGAGCCGCGATTATGATCATCAGTTCGCCGGTCACTCTGGAAACGATAGGCTCGGTTACGGTGACATTTCCTTTCATCGCGTTCTGGAAGTACTCGCGGTCGGAATAGTTGTTGCCGTCGAAGCTTTCCCCGTTAGGCTTGATGATGTTGCATTTCTGCAGTTCGTGACGCTCAATGATCTGCTGAACTATTTCGCTGAGTTCGCTGTCGGTGGTCGACGAGTCTGAGAGCTGGGACATTGTGCCAAGCTCCCTTGCAATGTTGGTATAGGAACGCACCTCCCAGTATACGCGATCCGCCGCGACCTGCGCCGCATTGGTTAAGTTGCTGTATACCAGATTTACGGTACTGTTGTAGATCATGATGCAGGCAAATCCGCCAAGCGTGAACAGCGAAATTGCAACTGTAAGGATACAGCTTACCAGTATCCTCATACCGATAGATTTCATAGAAAACCCTCCCTGTCATTTTGCTGCGCCGCGCAGGTGTCATCCGGATCATACGGCGCTGCATATCACACCGCGAGCCGAACATTGAACATTTATAGAAAATGCCCTGCCGTGATGTAATTTTCTTTAATTAATAATACCACAAAAATCATGGTAAATCAAGCGGATTTCCACACATTTTTCGACAATCTGGCGATTTTTGTAGATACTATATAAAAGCCGGGGCTGCATAGAGGTTCACATTATACAAACACGAACTGCACCAGCAGCATGTAGATAACCGTCCCGGCGGCGATGGACAGCAGCATGCTGCGCTTCCACAGGTGAATTCCGACCGTGGCGGCTCCTGCGATAAGCTCAGGAAGACCCCAGCTATACTCCGTCACGGAAACGCTGCGCAGGCAGTAGACGATGAGCATTCCGAAAATTGCGCCGGGGAGCACCTTCCCGAGGTACTGTATGTATTTCGGGGTAGGCTTGTCCTGCCGGAACACCAGGAACGGCAGGAAACGCATTGCCATCGTCCCGAGGGTGCACATCGCGATGGTGATTATCTGTTCGGCGATGGTCACTTTTCCTCACCTGCCTTCCGCCCGACGGGCTTCCTGAACGCGGTGAGAAGCAGCAGTATGCATATCATCGCGGGTATCATGAAGTTATCCTTGCCGAATATCAGCAGGCAGGCAGCGCTGCTCGCCAGACCCGCCCATTCGCTGAAATGGCGCTTCTCCTTGAGCCACTGCTCCAGGAATATCACGATGAACATTGCTGTCATCACGAAATCCAGACCCTTCGTGTCGAAGGTGATGAGATTCCCGAGCAGACCTCCCAGTGTGGCTCCGCCGACCCAGTAGAGCTGGTTGAGTAGCGTTACGAAGAAGTAGAACCAGCCGCGGTCGCAGTCCTCGGGGATCTCAGCGGTGCAGTTTATGCTGAACGTTTCGTCGCACATGCCGTAGATGAGGTAGAATTTCTTCCAGCCCATGTCCTTGAACTTGTCCAGCATGGAAATTCCGTAGAACAGGTGCCGCGCCTGTATCATCAGCGACACCATCAGCACCTGGAGCGGCGCGAACGGCGAAAGCAGCATCTGCGCCGCGAGGAACTCCAGACTGCCGCCGAAAATCACCGCCGCCATTATCATCGGGTAAACAAAGCTGAACCCGGAAACGTTCATGTAGATACCGTAAGCCATTCCCAGAAACAGGAACCCCGCAAGTATCGGTATAGTGCAGGGAAACGCCGCCCTGAACGACCTCGTTATAATGCCCTTGTTATTTTCCATGTCGTGTAGTGCCTCCATTCCGAACAGCTATGTATTATATCATATTACTGTGTATTTTGCAAGAGAAGATAAGGAATTCCCGCCAGTATATGTAAGTATTCCGGGTCGTTTATACCTGTGCGGCGCGGTAAATAGTACTTTACAATCCGCGCAGAATATGTTATAATAAGTTATATTATGTTCGGAAAAGGGGAACCATTTATGAAAAAGCTGACCCGCCTTAAATGTCTGTCTTGCCTTATCCTGGCTCTGGCGGCGGCGCTGTCGCTGACGGCATGCTCCGCCGATACGGCTTCCGGGGTATTCCCGGAGCTGTCGCAGATAGTCGGCGAGATAATACAGACCGCAGAGGAAAGCTCCCCGGTAACGCGGGAGTTCTTCCAGACCCAGGAGCCGGAGGAGCAGTCCGCAAAGCCTGAGCGCCCTGACGTTCCGCAGACCCCCGGCGAGGGGCAGGTTGGCTTCCCGCAGACCGATGAGGAGTCCGTACAGCCTGACGCGCCGCCGGAAAGCTCCATCGCCGAGGACGGCAGCTACACCACCAAGGAGGACGTCGCGCTGTATATCCACACCTACGGGAAGCTGCCGCAGAACTTCATCACGAAGAAGCAGGCGCGGGAGCTTGGCTGGGGCGGAGGTTCCCTGGAGCCATACGCGCCGGGCATGTGCATAGGCGGCGACCGGTTCGGGAATTACGAGGGTCTGCTGCCGGAGGGTCACAGCTATACCGAGTGCGACGTAAACACGCTGGGAGCCTCCAGCCGTGGCGCGGAGCGGATAATATTCTCATCGGACGGGCTGATATACTACACTGGCGACCACTACGCGAGCTTCACATTATTATACGGAGAGGAATAAACCATGAAAACACTTATCATCGACGCTGCCTCCATCGACAGCATGTACACTATCCACGACAGATTCATTGCCGCGTTCGATTTCGCGGAGTGCTACGGCGAGACCCTGGATTCGCTGCACGATTACCTCTGTGAGATAAATAAGTTCGACGCCCACGTGAAGATACTGAATAATTCCAGGCTCGAGGAAGCAGTAGGCGCTAAGGAAGCCGCCGCGCTCCGCAGAGTGCTGACCGACACCGAGGCAGAGAATCCCAGGTTCACAGTTGAGTTCGTTGACTGAGCAGGAAATAAAAAACTAACTGCGCCTTTATGGGCGCAGTTTTCCTTTTTGACCGTGCTATAATATGTGGTAACCTCTAAAAACCTCCTTCACGGCAGATTTCTATGACTTATATCATCTGCTTCGTTGTCAAACCTTGAAATACATACAGTATTACTGCGGTTTGACGCCTAGCATCTGATATAAGTCATGTACGAAATCTGCTCGTGTCCCGGTTTTTAGAGGTTACCATGTATCAGCAAATGCGCAGAATAAATCACAAAGGAGCGTTATTAATGGCAGAGAAGGACACCAGCGCACAGCGGCTCAAGCTGCTTTATCTGCGGGATATTTTCCAGAAATTCACCAGCGAGACCGAAGCCCTGACCAGAAACCAGATAACCGACATTCTCTCGGACTACGGGATAACCGAGGGCCGCAAGGCGTTTTCCGAGGACGTGGAGGCGCTGCAAAAATACGGCATGGATATCCGCATGACGATGGGCAGGACGGCTTCCTACCAACTTATGACGAGGGATTTCGAGCTCGCCGAGCTGAAGCTCCTCGCTGACGCGGTAAGCTCCGCGAAGCTGCTTTCCGAAAGCCAGTCGGCGGCGCTGCTCAAGAAGCTCTCCACGCTGTGCAGCGACAAGGAAGCCGCACAGATAAAGCGCACGGTGTACGTCTCCGGGAGGGTCCGGCAGAACTCCAACAAAGCGGTGCTTTACAACGTGGATACTATCCAGCGGGCGATATCGTCGGCTCCGAAGAAGAAAATATCCTTCCGGTACTTTGAGTACGACATGCGCAAGAACAAAAAATACCGCGACGAAGCGCGGGTGTGCACGCCCTACGCCCTGGTGTGGGACAACGACCACTACTACCTCGTGGCGTGGAACGACCACCGCGGGACCTACTCAAACTTCCGCGTAGACCGCATGGAGAAGGTCGAGATAATCGACGAACCCGCGCGCCGCGCCGACCCACATTTCGACCTTGAGGACTACATACTGACCCACGTTTCAATGTTCAGCGGCGAGGAATCCGACGTAGTGCTGCGCTGCGACAAATCCCTCGTCAATGCGGTTCTGGACAGGTTCGGCATGGGTGTGCGGATAGTTCCGGCGAATGACGGCGAGAGCTTCACGGTGTACGCCCCGGTGGTCGCTAAGGAGCCGTTTTTCGGGTGGGTGTTCCAGTTCGGCGGCAAGGCCGAGATAATCGAACCGGAGAGTATCCGCAGCGAGTACCTCGCAATGCTGGACAAAGTCCGCGCAGGCGCCGGGGAGGCTTGACGGAGTTCCGGGCGCACTCCTGATGGAATGCGCCCGGAAAATTATTTGGCTGACTGCTCCGGAGCGCGGCGGCAGTTCTCGAGAAGATCCCTTAGCTGCGCTATCGGAACGAAGAACGGCTTTTCGCTGTCGTTCTCCATCTCAATTACCATGAGCGCCTTCGTACCCCAGTCGTTGAGGGTTATCCGGCGTACCGTGGAGGCTTTGTCCGACTTGGTGTTGATCGACTTCAGCAGGTCATTCATGCGGACGAAGCCGTGTATCCTGCCGCTGCTGCTCGTCCTGAAGGACAGCTTCTTTGCAAAGGGTCTCTCAATGTCGATTATTACCTTTATCTCGGTTATGCCGCCGGGCAGGTCCGCCTCCGTGCGGTGCACCGTGCGGAACATCTTCACCGGAATGTAATCCTCCAGCTTCACCGTGGGAGCGTCTGCGTAGTGCTGTGAATTAGCCATGCTTCATCGATCCTTCCTTTTAAAGAGTTGCGTCTACCTCGGCGAGGACCTCGTCAAGCTTCACCATCTCCTCGCGGAGCTGCTCCGGAGTGATGATGAGCGGCGGGCATACAAGTATCATGTTCTCGTGGGAGTAGGTCATGAACTTCTTCGCCTTGAGCTTTCCGATGATGCCGCCCATTACTCCGAGCTTGTCGCCGCCGTAGGGCACCAGAGGCTCCCTTGTCGCCTTGTCCTTTACCAGCTCCACTGCGGAGAACAGACCGATGTAGCGCACGTCGCCGACGCACTTGTGCTTTGCCTTGAGTTCCTCAAGTATCTCGCCCAGCACCTTGCCGCTCTTATTTACGTTGCCCAGGATATCGTTGTCCTTGTAGTAGTTCAGGCAGGCAACGCCGGCTGCGCATGCGAGGGGGTGTCCGCTGTAGGTCAGGCCGCACTGCAATACGTTGTCGTCGAAGTAGTCCGCGATCTTCCTGCTGACCGCAACGCCGCCGAGCTGAACGTAGCCGCAGGTAACGCCCTTCGCGAAGCTTACGATATCGGGCTTTACGCCGAAATTCTCAAACGCGAACATCTTGCCGGTGCGCCCGAATCCCGCCATTACCTCGTCGCAGATCATCATGATTCCGAACTCGTCGCAGATCCTGCGTACGCCCGCAAGGTAGCCCTCCGGCGGGATAATGATGCCGTTGGAGCCGGTGATGGTCTCCATAACGATGGCAGCAACCGTGTCGGGTCCTTCATAGACGACCTGCTCGCGGAGCTTGTTAACGTAGTACTCGCTGTACTCCTTCTCGCTTGCGAACGGGAGGTTGTCGCGGTACATGTACGGATCGAAGAACTTCACGAAGCCGGGGATACCAGGCTCCAGCGGATACCTTCTCGGCTCGCCGGTGAGGTTGCCAGCGCCGAATGTGGAGCCATGGTAGCTTCTGTAGCGGGAGAACACCTTTTTCCTTCCGGTGTACATTCTCGCCATCTTGATGGCGTTCTCGTTTGCGTCGGCGCCGCCGTTGGTGAAGAACACCTTCGCGATGTTGTCCGGCATGAGGTCAACGACCATCTCGGCGAGCTTCGAGCGGCTCTCGCAGGCGTAGCTCGGGCCGACGAAGCAGAACTTCTCCGCCTGCTCCTTGATGGCGTCGATGATGGGGCGGCAGCCGAAGCCCACGTTCAGGTTGACGAGCTGGCTGGACATATCGGTGTATCTGCTGCCGTCGTAGTCCCAGAAGTAGATACCCTCGCCCTTTTCCACGGCGATGGGGTTCAGCCCCTTCTGCTTTGACCATGACTGTAAATTGTACTTGGTGTGGTTGGTTTTGATCTCAGTTGCTTTCATAAGAATCGTCCTCCATTATCAGCTTTGAGTTTTCCATGTTGAGCAGTTCCCTCGCCCGGAAAGCCAGAAGCAGATTCATTTTATCCTCGTCGCTGAAGCTGCTGCCCAGAAGTTCGCGGATCTGTTTGAGCTTGTAGTTCACCGTGTTCCGGTGAACGCCGAAGATATCCGCGACCTCCTTCACGCTGCAGTCGTTCTCGAAGTAGCAGCGCAGCAGATCGGCGCAGTCGGTGTTGTTCTTGGCGTCGTAGTCCAGCAGCTTGCCGATGGTGCTGTCCACGTAGTCCGAGAGGATACGGGAGCTTTCCACGCCGAAAAGCAGCTTGTAAACGCCGATGTCGCGATAGTGCATTACCGGAGCCTTCTTCATCACGGCGAGCCTCATCGCGGAGACCGCCTCGCGGTAGCAGGAATGTATCCCGTCGTACCCCAGCCCGTTGTCTGAAATGCCGATGTGAACTCCCGCAGGCTCGGAGCAGTTCTCGCTCACCGCGGCTGCAAGCTGTTCGGCGAGCCTCCCCGCCTCCTGCGGAGTTATATGCTGCCGCACTATCACAAGGTAGTTCTCCTGTATGAATATGCAGGAGGGATACTGCTGGCTTGCGCATATCTTCCGCACCAGGAACCGCATGCCGCGCCACTCGTCGCCGCTCCCCGGCTTGTCGGGGTGGGAGAGCTGCGCCGCAAGCAGCGTGTAGCTCACCATGTCGTGGAAGCCCCGGCGCTCCAGCACCGGCGCGTACTCGTCGCGGTTCCCCGGCGCGAAGAACAGGTTGCGGAACGCTCCGGCAAGGCTGGTTTCGCTCTCCTCGTTGGAAATGATCCGGTGGCAGAAATCGTAGGTCAGGTCGATGAGCCTCACCGACCACGGCACCACGAACAGCGGGAGCGCATTGCACTCGCAGTATTCCATGACGTCCTTCGGAACGGCGTTTATGTACGGTCCTATGTTCACGACTACGCCCGCCGCGTTCTTGCCCTTGAGCTGCCGCACGAAATCCAGCAGCCAGCCGCTGCCCTTGTGACCGATACCAGTAGTGAACACCAGCTCGTTTCCGTGCATGAAGTCCGGAACCTCGCTGTCCTCAACGATGTGTACCCAGCGGACGAAATTATCCATTCCCGCCCTGCCTGCGATGAGCTTCATGCCGTAGGTCTTTTCAGCGTTCGCGCATATTCTTGCAAGTGTGATCGCCATAAACGCCCTCCTCTCCGATCATCTTCCGGGCTTCTTCACCCGTTTGCTGTGGGTTATCGAGCCGGTCGGGCAGACCAGCGTACACAGCAGGCAGCCCACGCAGTTCCCGCCGGTGAGGTGCGGCTTTCTGTCCGCGCCCATCGCGATCGCCTGGTGTCCGCCGTCCATGCAGGAGATGTAGCATCTTCCGCAGCCGACGCAGCTTTCCCGGCCGAACACCGGATAGACCACCGTGCTGCGGTCGAGGTCGTCCGCCGGAACTATGTTCGCGAGCGCCGAACCTGTAAGCTCGCTCAGCCGTGACATTCCGTGCGCCGCCAGATAAGCCCTCGTTCCCGAGATAAGGTCGTCGATTATCCGGTAGCCGTACTGCATTACCGCTGTGGTTATCTGGATATTCTCACAGCCCAGCGCGATGAACTCCAGCGCGTCATGCCAGCTCTCTATGCCGCCGATACCGCTCAGCGGCGTCCCGGAAAGCTCCGGACAGACCGCCATGTCGTGAATGAACCGCAGCGCTATCGGCTTCACAGCCTTTCCGGAGTACCCCGAAACGGAGCACTTCCCGTTAACGCCCGGGCAGGAGACCATCGTATCCAGATCGACGCGCGTCAGGCTCTTTACCGTGTTTATCGCGGCTATGCCGTCCGCGCCGCCTTCCTTCGCGGCTGTCGCGGGGACTTCCATGTTGCCGATGTTCGGGGTCATCTTCGCCAGCACCGGGAGCTTCGTTCCGCGCTTTGCCGCGGCGGTGTAGGCTCTCACAAGCTCCGGATTCTGCCCGACGTCGCTGCCCAGCCCCTCGCCCACCATCTGCGGGCAGGAGAAGTTGCACTCGATGATGTCGCAGCCCGCCTCCTCGGATAGCCTTGCAAGCTCCGTCCATTCCTCCTCGGTGCTGCCCATTATGGAGGAAACTATCACCTTCGACGGGAACTCCCGCTTCAGCCGCCGTAGTATCTCAAGGTTCTCATTCAGCGGGTGGTCGGAGATCTGCTCCAGATTCTTGAACCCAACGAACGGGGTGGATTCCTTGCCGATGGCGTCGAACCGGGGCGAAACCTCGTCCGGTCTGATGAAGCCTATCGTCTTGTAGACTATGCCGCCCCAGCCGGCTCTCAGCGCGTTGGCGCACATCTCGTAGCCGCTCGCCACCACCGACGACGAGAGGAAGAACGGATTCTCGCACTTCACGCCGCAGAACTCCATCGAGAGGTCTGCGGTCAGTTCCTCAGCCTTCACCGGCTCCGGAGCCGCCTTTATCATCTCGCGTATCTTCACCGGAGACTCGTAGTGCAGGCAGGCGCTCTCGCATTCGCCGGAGCATTCCGCGCATCTGGCGGCTGAGACGTACCCGGCGCCGACCGCCGCGTTCTCAAACCTTGCCGCCCTGACGAACCGCGCCGGGTCGAAGCCCTCCGGACAAGCCGCCGTGCAGGGAGCCTCCGCGCACAGCATACACCGCGCCGATTCATTGTTTAGTATCTGTTCTGCGTATTTCATATCGTTACCTCCTGCACGGTAAGTTTTTATTTTGCCTTATGTTTTGCACATTTAACGAACCTGCCCCAGCCGCGTTCGCCGACGAACTCGCCGTTATCGAACACCAGCCTGCCCCTGGAGTAGGTCTGAACGGGATAGCCGTGTACCTTCACGCCCTCCCAGATGGTGTGGTCGCAGTCGGAGTGCATGTTCTCCTGATGTATCGTGAACTCCTTCGCGGGGTCGTAGATGACGATGTCCGCGTCCTTGCCGGGAGCTATCTCGCCCTTGTCGGTGCAGCCGAATATCTTCGCCGGGTTTGTGGAGCACAGCTCCACAGCCTTCTCGAAGCTGATAAAGCCGTCGTTCGCCTTGCCGAGCATGTAGGGGTACATGTTCTCGATCCCGGCGCAGCCGTTCGGAATCTTCCGGAAGTCGTTCAGACCCCAGTCCTTCTCGCTCTGCTGGAACGGGCAGTGGTCGGTGGCGATGGTGTCGATGTCGCCGCGCTTTATCGCTTCCCAGATGGCGTCCTGCGACTCCTGACCCTTCATAGGCGGCGAGCATACGAAGTTCCTGCCGTCTGCGCGCTTGTAAACGCCGCTGGTGAATTCAAGGTACTGCGGGCAGGTCTCGGCGTAGATCTCATAGCCCTCGTCCTTCGCCTTTGTCACCGCCTCAACGCCCTGCTTGTTCGCGAGGTGTACGATGTACAGCGGAGCGTTCGCAGCCTTCGCCAGATTGATGGCGCGCTCGTCCGCCTCGCCCTCCACGAACTCGGGACGGCTCATGTAGTGATACCACGCGTCGGTCTTGCCCTCGCTGATGTACTTCCCGGTGAGGGTGTTCACCAGCTCGTTGTTCTCGGCGTGCACCGCGATGAGCGCTCCGAACTCCTTGGACTTTGCAAGGAGCTGGTAGAACACGCCGTCCTTAACGCCGAAATCGTATACCATGAACACCTTGTAGGAGGTGATTCCGATGTCGCAGGCGTCCTTTATGCTGTCGAGGAGGTCTCCGTGGATATCCTTGACGCCGATGTGGAACGAATAGTCCACCGCCGCGTCCGGAGCCGCCAGGGCGTTCCTGCGGTTAAACGTATCGGTCATAGTCTCGTTGAAATCCTGGAGCGCGAAGTCGAACACCATTGTGGTGCCGCCGCACGCCGCGGCTCTTGTCCCCGCGAAGTAGTCGTCGGAGGAAACCGTGCCGCCGAACGGCATTGCAAGGTGCGTGTGGGCGTCTATAGCGCCCGGGAGCACCAGCTTGCCCGCTGCGTCCACCACCTTCGCTCCGGGGATATCCGGGATACTGCCGACTGCGGCGATCTTCCCGTCCTTTACCGCGACGTCAGCCTTGTAAGAGCCTGTCGCACTGACGACTGTGCCGTTTCTGATTATCATGTCCATATCGAAAGCCTCCTTATATTGTTCTGGCAAACTTGCATTTGTCGGAAAACCAGGCGGAGCCGCTCCCCGCCGGGCTTTCCGACAAACCCTCGCAGCAGCGGGGGTCTGCCGAAAATGAAACCTGTTTACTTACTTTGGAAAATCAAACCAGGGGTGGTGAGAAAGGTGCAGATCCTAGGAAGGCGTACAATGGCCAGGCTTTGTGCCTGCCATTGTATGCCTGACGACGGAGATGCGCCTTTATCGCCGCCCCGCCAGCCCGTCAGCCGCCGTAGTTGGAGTTCTTGTATACCAGCACCAGACCGGATCTCTGATATACCTGAGCTACTTCCAGCAGCTCCATGCCGCCCGCGTTGGCGTTGATGAGGTTTGACACCCATGTTACGCCGAAATCAACGGTGCCGTTGTAAACTGCGGTGGTCTCGGAGATGTCGCCGCCGCCGGAGATGATGTCCACGTCAAGGCCGACCTCGTCGTAGTAGCCCTTGGCCTTAGCAACGTAGTAGCCCATGAACTGAGCCTGCGGCAGCCACTTGAGCTGTACGGACACGGAGGTCTTTTCGGGAGCGCCGTCCGCTGCCGGGTCGTATGCGAGGTAATCCGCGCTGCGGATATCGTCCAGGGTCAGGGAAGCCAGCTTATCCTTTGAGGCGCTGTCCTCGAGAATGATGTACTGCTTTGCGAGGTCGAGGGTCTGCTGCATTGCCGCCTCGTCCATATTGCCCACGTCGGAAGCGGAAACGGTATTGCCGCTCATGTCGGTCGTTACCAGCTTAGCGACCTCGGAAGCCATATACGCCTGGTGGTCTGCGGATACGGAGGAACCTGCCTCGAATACGATCTCCGCTGCCTCGTCCGGGTGCTCGCAGGCGTAAGCCCAGCCCTTCATCGAAGCGGATACGAACGCCTTTACGGTATTCGGATTAGCCTCTGCGAACGCCTTGGAGGTGAACAGGTTGTCCTCCAGCATCGCAACGCCCTCGTCGTTCATGTCGATGGTGCTTACGGTGTCGCCGTAGCCGTAGCCGCCGTCGTAGTCGTTCTTTACAAGACCCAGCTCGTTATAGGTCATCGCGGAAGCCAGCTTGACGCTGTCGCTGTCGAACTGATCCATTGTGAAGTCCTGTGTGATATAGTCGGCAGGGAGTCCGTACTTTGTCAGCAGAGCCTGGATCTCGTACTCGTTGCCGAGACCCCAGTTGCCGACAGTGCTTTCAGCCGCCGCGGACTTGATTATCTCCTCGTGGGTCATTGCTCCTGTGGAAGAATCGGAGCTTTCCTCTGCCGCTGAGCTTTCCGCTGCTGAGGATACAGTTCCCGAAGAGCCGTCAGCAGAACTGACGGAGGAAGTGCTTCCCGTGCTTGAAGTTCCGCCGGAACATGCTGTAAACTGCATGCATGCGAGGATAGCCGCGACTCCTGCAAGTAAAAATCTCTTTCTTTCTGCTTTCATAGTGTGTACCTGCCTTTCTTTAATACCTTTTGTTCTATACCAAACGGAAGCGTTACGCCTTTCTCCGTTTCAGCACCAATCTTTCAACCAGCATGAGGATTATGTACATTCCTATTCCTATCGCGCATGCCGTCGCGATATACGCCCACGCGGTGGGGTACTGTCCCTTGACGATGTTCTCGCGTATCTGCCTGCCGACGCCCACCGTGTCCTCCGCGAAATACTCCGTTACCAGCGCGCCTATGACGCTCGCCGGAACGCTGACCCTCAGCGCCGTGAAAACGTACGGCAGCGAGTTCGGAAGCCGCAGCTTCGTGAAAACCACGATCTTCGGCGCCGCGTAGGAGGTCATGAGATCCTCGGAAAAGGGCTTCAGCTCGGTAAGCCCGCGGAACGCGTTGACGCTCATCGCCGCTGTGCAGGATATCGTCACAACGATTATCTTTGCGAGCGTGCTTCTGATGGAAACGTCGCTGCTGACGTCGCGCGTCCAGTTGTTGATGACCGGAGCCAGAGCCACGATCGGGATCGCGTTGAACGCGGATACTATCGTAAGTCCGCCGGCGCCCCACTTGCGGAATATCGAAGCGATCACCGCGATGAGGTACCCCAGGATACTTCCCGCTACCAGTCCGCCCAGCGCGACCGTCAGGGTCATTTTGACCTGGCTGCCGATGCTGTCCTTGTTCTGCGAGATTATCTCGCCTATTCTGGTGGGGAGCGGAAGGGTTATCGTGTCAGTGCCGAGCCAGGAATGAAGCGCCTGAGTCTGCCACAGCACGAATACGATCACTCCGAAAAGAAGCGGAAGTCCCACGCTGGACATCATGCCCAGCCATTTTTTCGTTCTCATGATATCCCTCCTTAGTCACCGGACCTGTTTCGCTTGTAGGGACAGAGCAGCCTTTCGATCAGCCCCATCAGCACGAAGCTGAGTATGCCGATCACCGCGCTTATCAGCACGATATCCCAGAAAACCAGACGGGTCATGCCGCCCTTGAGCGACTGTGAGAGCATACAGCCGAGTCCGTTGCCGCCCTGGAGCGTATCCACCAGTATCGAAGCGGTTATCGCCATCGGCGCCGAGATCTTCAGCCCCGTGAAGAAATACGGAATGCACGCCGGGATAAGCGTTTTCGTGTAGAGCTGGAACTTGTTCGCAGCGTAGCTGTACATCAGCTCGTGCTTCTCCTTCTCGACCGACCTGAACCCCGCCAGCACGTTCGTTGACACCGGGTAGAAGGTCAGTATCGCCGCAATGACTATTCTCGCGGAATTGATGTCGCCGGTTATCGAAAGGATTATCGGAGCCATTCCCAGAATAGGTATCATCTGAATTATCATCAGATACGGGAACGCTATCTTCTCGACCACCTTCGAGAGGTTCATCAGCAGCGCCAGTATGTAGCCCGCCGCGATTCCTGCCAGGAAGCCTATCCCCGCCCGGGAGAGCGTCTCGCCGCACGCCGTGCCGATAAGCTCTATCATCGTCATCTTGCCGGTGACCTTCTTGTCGCTGAAAAACGAGCCGATTATCTCGTAAAGGTGCGGCAGAACGTTCACCGGGGTGCGCTTTGTCGCCGCCACGATACAGGCGAATATCTCCCAGACGACCACTATGCCGAGTATCCAGACCAGCGTCACCATGTGTTTTGAATGTACGAAGCGCTTCAGTGCCGGGAGCAGTCCGCCGCGCGCCTTTTTTACTGTTGTCATGCCGTTCCCTCCTCAGACGCCCTCGAAGCTGCCGCGCACCCTGGCGACCAGCTCGGTGAATTCCTGCGTGTCCGTCATATCCAGCGTGCGGGGTCTCGGCAGGTCGATGTCGACCACCGCAGAGAGCCGCCCCGGGTGCGGTGAGAGCACGCATACGCGGTCGGAAAGGAACACGCTCTCGGAAATGTTGTGCGTTACGAAAATTACGGTCTTGTTCGTCTTGCGCCAGATCTTCAGCAGGTCGATGTGGAGCTTCTCGCGGGTGAACTCGTCAAGCGCTGAGAACGGCTCGTCCATCAGCAGTATCTCCGGGCGTATCGCCAGCGCCCTCGCAATTCCGACCCTCTGCTGCATGCCGCCGGAAAGCTGGTTCGGATAGTGGTTCGCGAAGTTCGTTAGCCCTACCATCTCGAGCATTCCGTCCGCGATGTCCTCGCGCTCGCCCTTCGGGACGTGCATTATCTCCAGCGGGAGCATCACGTTCCTGCGGACTGTCCGCCAGTCGTAGAGCACCGGGCTCTGGAATACGATTCCGTACCGCTGAGCCAGCCTCGCCTCCCGGGGAGTTACTCCGCCGACCGTGATCGTTCCGGAAGTCGGGTGGAGCAGGTCCGCGATTATTCTGAGGAGCGTCGTCTTGCCGCAGCCCGAGGGACCGAGCAGCGAGATGAACTCGCCCTTCTTGATGTCCAGCGTCACATTGGTGAGCGCCGTGACATCGTTTCCGCCCTGATCCTTGTACACCATGCCGATGCTGTCCAGCATGATCTCTGTTTTCTCGTTTGCCATATCGATCACTCCTTAAAATAAAAATCAGGGCATTAGCGACATCTGCGGCGCCATTGCCCTGATCCTCTGATCTCTTTAATTTTGCAGGATTCGAAGATTTGTTATTCATTTCTTCGTTCCCTTGGTTTATGATACAAGTATACAGCATAATTTCTCTGTTGTCAATGTGCCGGAGAACATTTAGGAGATTTCCACAACAAAAAATATGCATTCATGGTTGAAATATAGGGAAAACATACACACCACGGCGAATTGTGCTGCCGCATAACCACGCAGCTTGTGCTATGGCACAACAAAAATGCTGCCGGAATATCTGTCCGGAGCCCTCCATGCTCTGATCCTCCCGTGCAGGAACGCCCCGCCGGAAATTTCACCCCGTGCGCCAGGACGTTCAGCCGGAACCGCCCGGGCCAAAAACGAATTTTCAACTTATAAATTATTCATTATACGCAGAAAAGCTCCGGACAGCCGAAGCCGCCCGAAGCTTTGTTATTCCGCGGGACCGGATATCAGTCCTGATCCGCCTTGAGGACTGCGTTGAGCATTACGGTAGCGCCCTCGGTGCAGTGCTCCACGGAGCTGAACTCCTTCTCGCAGTGAGAGAGGCCGTCCTTGCTCTGAACGAACACCATCGTTGTGGGTATCATGTAAGCGCAGAACTGAGCGTCGTGACCAGCGCCGGAGTGGATATACTGATGCTTGATGCCGGTCTCCTCGGCGGCAGCCTTGACGTAGCTTACGAGCTTCTTATCATAATAAACGGTGTCGCGGTTCCATGCCTTGACTACCTCGCAGGTACAGCCGGCCCAGGTCTTTTCAGCACAGCTTCTGACGATCTCCAGCACCTTTTCAAGCACCTTCGGATCCTCGTGGCGTGCGTCGAAAGAAAAGTCGAAGAAATCCGGAACGCAGGTGTGCACGCAGGGGTGACATACGACCTCGCCGGTGGTGTAAACCAGGTCGGAATATCCCAGCTTGTCTATCTCCTCGTGGAGGTAGCACAGCGCCTGCGAAGCCGCCAGGAATGCGTCCCTGCGCTTCGGCATGGGGAACGTTCCCGCATGGGTGGTCTGACCGTAGAACTTCAGGCGGTAGTTGAACATTCCGAGCACGCAGTCGACAACGCCGATATCGTTTCCGGCGTCCTCGAGGATAGGACCCTGCTCGATGTGGGTCTCGAACATATACATGTACTTCTCAGGAGAGATACGATACTTCCTGTCGCCCTTGAATCCAGACTTCTCCAGCGCCTCGCCGAACGTAGACTTGTTGTCGAGAATGCTCTTTGAAGCCATCATGTCCTCAAACTTGAACTTGCTGCGGATATCCTCCGGCAGGTAGTCGTAGCAGATAATGCCGGAGCACATCATTGCCGGCGGATACAGCGAGCCTTCCTCGTTTGTCCAGATCATCGCGGTCAGCGGGTGCTTGTGCGGTATCTTCTTTTCAGCGACTGTCTCGAGCACCTCCATCGCGCTCATCACGCCGAGGATACCGTCGTAGTTGCCGCCGTTCTTTACGCTGTCCACGTGGGAGCCCATTACGATGCGCTTTGCGTCCGGGTCGGAGCCGGGGAGCGTCGCATACATGCACGCAACGTCGTCCACTTCGATGACCGCGCCGATCGCCTCCATTCTGCGGCGGAACTCGTTTCTTGCCTGGATAGCTTCCGGCGAGAGGGAGTACCTGGTGATACCGCCGTGGCCTGCGTCGCCGAATTTGCTGAAAGTTTCGATCTTGTCCTTCATTCTGTCATAGCTGCATATGTACATAAAAACTCTCCTTTGCTTCTGTATTTCTGCCTGATGGGAACCTCTAAAAACCGGTTTGAAAAGGGAAAATGGGTAGAGTGCGCCGAATGCGATGAAAGCCGACGAAGTAAGGCTGTATGCCTTACGAGGAGGTTTGAAGAAGCAGTCGGTGTGCTATACACATTTTCACTCAAACAAGGTTTTTAGAGATGACCTGATAAAAACAAACGGCGCCTGAACCCGTAAGGGCTTCAAGCGCCGTTGCTTTATGTACTGATTATAGCGTGTTATTTGTGCTGTGTCAACCTTTTTTGCGAAATTCGCTCAAAAAACGCCTTTTTTGTGCCTCTGGCACAGTGGCTGACTATGCTGCGGCACACCGTTTAATCCCAAAGAGAGGCGTAAATGTCAAGAATATCCTGCTTGGCGACCTCCCTGATGGTATTGGCGGGGCTTCCGCTGGCGAGGGCGTCGTCAGCCATCTTGTCCATTGCGGCGAAGAATTCCCCGCGGTCTATGCCGTACTCCGCGAGCGTGGGTATCTCCACCGCCCCGCACAGCTTCTCAAGCGCCGCGAGGAAGTCCTGCGCGGCGGCGCTGTCGTCAGCGCTGCCGGATACGCCGACCGCCCGGGCAGCCTCTGCGAACTTCCCGGGAGCGCCCTGCGCCGCAAATCCCAGGCACTTTATATTCAGCATGGCGTTGGATATCCCGTGCGGAACATGGAACAGCGCTCCGATGGGGCGGCTCATTCCATGTACGATGGTGACGGAGGCGTTGTTGATACATACCCCCGCCTCGTATGCCGCAATGAGCATCTGTTCCCGGGCGGTTTCGTTTTCCGGCTCGCTGTACGCCGTGGGGAGGTTCGCGAAAATCCGCTTCAGCGCGGACAGCGCAAAGGTGTCGGTGATGGGATTCGCCTTCCTGGAGGTGTAGCTCTCGATGGCGTGGGTGAGGGCGTCCATGCCGGTGGCGGCGGTCACTGACTTCGGCGCGGACAGCGTGTAGGAATAGTCCAGCACGGCGAGATCCGGGAGCAGTTTGTCGCCCTTCAGCAGCATTTTGATATCTTTTTCGGTGTCGGTGATTATCGTGAACTTCGTAGCCTCGGAGCCTGTCCCTGCCGTGGTCGGGATAAGCACCATCGGCGGGAATTCTCCGTCGATCTCTTTTCCCATGTAGTCCGCGATGTTCCCGCCCAGCGCCGACATCGCGGCTATAGCCTTCGCGCTGTCAAGGGCGCTTCCGCCGCCGATGCCGATGACGTGGTCGCAGGAATTCTCATGATACGCCGCAACTCCCGCATTTATCATTTCAACGGTAGGCTCGCCGGTTATGCCGTCGAAAACAACTCCCCCCGGCGCGTATTTCAGAAGTTCCGCCGCCGCCTGCGACTTCGCGGTATGTTTTCCGGTGACGATAAGCGGCTTCTTTCCGTATTTCTCAAGCCCTGCGCGGGATAAAGCGCCCTTGCCTGCGATGGTCTTTCCGGGCAGCACGATCTGAAAATCCATGATGATTCCTCCTTGTTGTTCTGCACATATGTTTGTTGCGGGTTTTTCCCTGCAACAATAACATACCACAAATCCCCGGGAATTTCAAGCCCTTTCCGGAAAACAGCCGCCAAAACGCGCTGTTAAGCCGATTGCGGCGATTGTTTCCCGGCACGGAACGCTCCGTGCTGGAGATCTCCGCCGTGCGCCCCGGAGTCTCTCACTGCCGCGCCGCGCCGCGCTTCACGGAGGAATTCCGCGCATGCGGCGCAAATATGCGGAGTTACGCCGCACCTGTTTTTTCATGCTCCGGCACAGTGCGCGCTTGACAATTCCCGCCTAAAGTGATATGATATCCTGGCGGGTAAAGGCAACGGTGCCTCCGCCGCGCTGGAAAACAATAATTCAATGATAATGATAAGGAAATAAAATGAATACAAAGACGTGTTCTATACAAATGACAACAGGCTCGCTGTGGAAGAACATACTTCTGTTCAGCCTGCCGCTTATGATGACCCAGGTTCTGGAGGTGCTCTTTAACCTCAGCGACGTAGCGATAGCCGGGAAATTCGCGGACTACATAGCCCTCGGCGCGGTAGGCTCCACTACCCTGCTGGTGTCGCTCTTCACCGGATTCCTCATCGGAATGGGCGCGGGCGTTAACGTCCGGGCGGCGCACAGACTGGGCGCAGGCGACGACGAGGGCGTCAGAATGACGGTGCACTCCTCGCTGCTGGTGTGCGGGATAATCGGGGTTATAGTCTGCCTGGTGTGCGGGATAATCGGGGTTATAGTCTGCCTGGTGTGCCTGTTCCTGGCGGAGCCTATGCTGACCCTCCTCAGGACGAAATCCGAGCTTATAACCGAGGCAGTGACCTACCTGCGGATATACTCCCTGGGAATGCCGGCGATGGCGGTGTACAACTTCGGCAGCGGAATACTCAGCGCCTGCGGCGAGACCAAGCGCCCGCTGATATACCTCTCGATAGCCGGAGCGCTCAATGTTGCGCTGAACCTTTTCTTCGTCATCTGCTGCGGAATGGCGGCTTCCGGAGTCGCGGCGGCGAGCGTTATCTCGCAGTACCTTTCGGCGGGGCTGATAGTGGTACACCTCGTGCGCCGCAAGGACTGCTGCGCGCTCAGACCCTCCCGGAAGTACATCAGCCGTAAGGCGTGCGCCGACGTGCTCATGCTGGGAATTCCGGCGGGTATACAGAACGCGGTTTTCGCCGTGGCGAACCTGTTCGTACAGACCGGCGTGAACCACTTCGACGCGATAACGGTTTCCGGAAACTCTGCGGCAGCCAACGCGGACGCGATAATATTCAACGTCCAGGCGGCGATACACACCGCCTGCGCCAGCTTCATAAGCCGCAACCGCGGCGCCGGGAACCACTCCCGAATGATGAAGAGCTACGCCGTGAGCCTTACCTACTCCTTCGCGGCGGGCGCGATACTCGGCGGACTGCTCATGCTGTTCGGGCGGGGGTTCCTGTCGCTGTTCGCGAACGACGCGGAGGTAATAAACGCCGGAATGGAGCGGCTCTACATAATGGGCTGGAGCTACCCCATCGCCGCCTTCATGGACTGCACCATAGCCGCCGCCCGCGGGATAGGCAGGACAGTAGTCCCGACCATCATGGTGATAATGGGCTCCTGCGTGTTCCGGGTGGTGTGGGTGTACACTATATTCGCGCACTTCCAGACGATAACGTCGCTGTACCTGCTGTACAGCTTCTCATGGGCGATAACCGCCGCGGCGGAGATAGCGTACTTCCTGCCCGCGAGCCGGAAATGCAGGTTCGCGGAAGATAAGCCGGCGCTCGGAAAATCCGCATGATTCCGGCAGCAAACGGCGCCGGCTGTCGAAATAACCTATTATTTAAAGACCGCCTCTAAAACCACATCTGTACTGTGCTGACGAAGGACGGCATTGAATACACTCCGATAATCAGCACGACAACGGCAATTATCAATTTCAACACGGCGTTTTTATCGGTTTTTAGAGGTTCCCATAATAAACTGATTTGATTATAACACAAACTCACATGGATTTCAAGCATGCCGTTTTTACTAGTCGTTCGCATTTTTTGTCGAAACCGCATGAATAATTCCACGGAAAAGACAGACAATACCACCACAGGCAGAAATGCTGTTATTTTTAAACAACGGAGGAATTTATATATGAAAGCTACCGGAATCGTCCGCCGTATCGACGACCTCGGACGTATCGTTATCCCTAAGGAAATCCGCCGCACCATGCGTATCCGCGAGGGCGACCCCCTAGAGATCTACACCAGCCCCGACGGGGAGGTCATTTTCAAGAAGTACTCCCCGGTCGGGGAGATATCCTGCACGGCGTCGCAGTACGCCGACGTGCTGTCGAAGGTAGGCGGCTGTCCCGCCGTTATCTGCGACCGCGACCACGTTATCGCCGTATCCGGAATGGCGAAGAAGGAGGTCATCGAGCGCCGCGTTTCAGGCTCCCTGGAGGACCTCATCGAGCAGCGCAAGAGCCATGTCTACCGCTCCCGCGAGGATCAGCGGCTCAACCCCATCGAGGGTATCGACCGCTACGCGATAGCCGCCGCGCCTATACTCTCGCAGGGCGACGTCAACGGAGCCGTTATCATGCTCTCCGGCGACGACAACGAATTCGCAACGAACGAGCAGAGTGCGCTCGTCCAGGCTGCCGCAATGTACTTCGGCAAGCAGATGGAGGAATAAAAATACGGGAGGGTCAGCGCCCTCCCGCGAGACCGTCGAAAAACTCTGCGCCGTATACTTCCGAAACAGTCCACCGGACTGTTTCGGAGGAAAGGCTCAACAAAGACAACGTGTTGCATGTGGGGGAAAACTCTTGTTTTCCCCCACACCCCTTTAGCGCTTTTGGACGTTTTGACTGCGCACCGGCGCGCAGAGTTACCGTGCTCCGCACGGAGTTACCGCACTTCGTGCGGAGGTTTCGCCTGACGGCGACGAGGGCGCTGCCCTCGACTCGCAAGGGGGACTAGGTCTGTCGGTCAGCCCCTCTGGCGCTTCGCGCCACCTCCCCCACTGGGGGAGACACCCCCTTGACTCCCGATTTGGGGTTGATAAAAAGTAAACACTAGCTTGATAAATTATATTTTTTCGACAAGCTTACGGGAGGTTCAGCGCCCTTTTACGACCCGTCATATTACCCCGCATATCGGCAGAAGCCCGTCAAGCGTGGTTATAGTGTAGTCCTGACCGGCCTCAATCCCCCTGCCCTTCCGGTCGATGAGAACTGAATGGCAGCCTACATTCTGCGCCGTTTTGATGTCCTTGGGTTCGTCGCCCACAAATATGAACTCCTTCTCGTCAGCCTGGAAATGCTCCGCTATCTGATGCACTCCCTCCGGATTCGGCTTGCGGAACCCGCAGCTCTGCGACGATACATACATGTCAAAATACGGCATAAGCTCCGGAAAGTAGCTCTTGTGGAGCTTATCCGGCATTCCCGTAGCTACGTCGGTCAGCGTGGCGATTTTCCAGCCCGCCGAGCGCAGCTTACGGAGCACTGGGATAGTCTCAGGATAAATCAGCGGGGTCAGATTCATGTTTTCAAAAAACGCGCTTATGACCTCCTCCAGCGAATACGGGAAATCCCACCCCTCCGCAGCGTCGCCAAATATCTGCTCCGGCGCGTAGTCCCTCTCGCGGTACTTCACCCGCGGATTATACTGCTTCAGCACCTCGATGGAGGCTTCAAGCTGCTCGTCGGTCAGCGGAAGCCCCAGCTTCTCCCGCACATGCCGGAATGCGCTGTCATAGTAATCTATCCACACATTCGGCATGTTGACATACTCCATCAGCGTTCCGCCGATGTCAAATACTATCACGTTCATTCTACGCCCTCCATGAATCGTCGTCCGCTTCCCGCGCGGGAGTCTCCGGAGCCGCTCCCTCCTCGAAAAGCACATCGAAGAAGCGCTCCTTCGACTCCACAAAGCACGCGCTGTCCTCGCTGTAGATAACTATGACCTCCGTACCCTCCGGAAGCTCCCTGCCGTTCGCCGAGACCGCCCGGAAATAATAGGGCTTCCCGCCGCAGGTCACTTTTATCTCGCCGTACATATCCGGGGATATCTCCTCGGTCACTACCCCGTCCATGTTCTCAAGCTCCTTTTCGGAAGGCTCGCCCTGCTTGTGGAGCTTCAGGTACATCGGCGAAAACACCGTGCTCAGCAGAAAATTGAACGCCAGCCCTCCAGCCGCCGCCAGCGGAAGCCCCAGCCAGCTCACAGCCCCGGCGCAGTCCAGCAGAAGCCCTATAAGCGACGTCACGAATACGAACACGATCAGCCGCAGCAGGTTCTTCGGAAATACCGTCTGCCATTCCGCGCGGCTTTTAGTGTGCTCGAAAAGCTCCCCGGCGTTCGGGAAAAGCGGCCTTCCAAACAGCAGATGCACCGCAAGCTGCAACAGCAGGTACCCTCCGGAAAGCCCCAGAAGTATAATGTAGAACGTCCTCACGGCGCCACCTCCCGATACAGAAAATCCGCAGCCGAATGACTGCGGACTTCGTTTACATCAGCGTAAAATCAAAGGTTTCCTACCAGGTCGCGGGTATCGCGTGCGATAAGAAGCTCCTCATTGGTGGGAACGACCCAGACCTCGACCTTGCTGTCGGGAGCGGAGATCTTCTGCAGCTTGCCTCTCAGACCGTGGTTAACGGAATCGTCGAGTTTGATGCCGAGGTACTCCATGTTGTGGCATACATCGGCGCGTACGTCGTCGGAGTTCTCGCCGATGCCGCCGGTGAAGATAACAGCGTCAAGTCCGTTCATGACAGCCGCATAGGAGCCGATGAACTTCTTGATCTCATAGCGGAGCATTTCGCCTGCGAGCTGAGCCTTGTGGTCGCCGTGCTCCGCCGCGCTTGTGATATCGCGGTTATCGCTGGAGATACCGGAAATTCCGAGGAAGCCGGACTTCTTGTTCATGTAGTCGCTCATCTCGTTGGGAGTAAGACCCAGCTTATTTGCAACGAAGGTTACAGCGGAGGGGTCTACGCTGCCGCAGCGTGTTCCCATGATAACGCCGTCCAGAGGAGTGAAGCCCATGGAAGTGTCAATGGACTTGCCGCCCTCGATGGCGGTGATGGAGGAGCCGTTGCCGAGGTGGCAGGATACGATCTTGAGATCCTTGATATCCTTGCCCATAGCGTCAGCGAGAGCCTGGCTTACAAATCTGTGAGATGTGCCGTGGAAGCCGTACTTTCTTACGTGCAGCTTCTCGTAGCACTCGTAGGGAAGACCGTACATGAACGCCTTCTCCGGCATGGTGGAATGGAACGCGGTATCGAATACGACTACCTGCGGAGTCGTAGCCGGAATTACCTTCTTGCATGCTCTCAGGGCGAGCGCGTGGGGGTGGTTATGTACCGGTGCGAGCTCTGCGAGGTCGTCTATCTGCTGGATAACTTCGTCTGTAACGAGGGTGGTCTTGCTGAAGACCTCAGCGCCCTGTACTATTCTGTGGCCTACGGCGGAGATCTCACTCATGCTGTCGATGACCTTGCCCTCGCCGGTGGTGAGTACCTCAACGAGCTTCTCGAACGCCTCGGTGTGGGTCGGGAACTTGCAGTCAGCCTCGACTGTCCTGCCGTCGAACGTGGTGTGCTTGATATGGCCGTCGATACCGATACGGTCGCAGTTACCCTTTGCAATAACGCTCTCGTCCTCCATATTGATAAGCTGGTACTTCAGCGAGGAGCTGCCGGCATTGATTACAAGAATCTTCATGTTAATAAATCCTTTCAGGTGAAATAAAAAATCACAAAATCAGAGAATAACAGAGATTTTGCTCATACATCAGTAATATTGTAGTACTTTCCGGCGAAAAAATCAAGTCTTTTTTGAAAAATTATTGATTTATAGCGTGTTTTGGTGTAAAATATTAAGAAGAACAGCCACGATCCGGAAAGGGGGCACTTTTATGAAAACAGCCGCAGTTATCTGCGAATATAATCCGTTCCACTACGGACACAGGCACCAGCTCGAACAGACCCGCGCACTCGGCGCGACCCACATAGTCGCCGTGATGAGCGGGGATTTCACCCAGCGCGGCGACCTAGCAGTCACCGATAAGTTCGCCCGGGCAAAGACCGCGCTCGAAAACGGCGCCGACCTCGTGCTGGAGCTTCCCGTGAAGTACAGCCTGTGCGCCGCCGAGGGCTTCGCAAGGGGCGCGGTGGGGATAATTTCCGCGCTCGGCTGCGTCGATATGCTCAGCTTCGGCAGCGAATGCGGGAGCATTCCCGCCCTGCGCGAGGCCGCGGGAGCCGTGGAGTACGCGGTGCATTCCGACTACTTCCAGCTTCTGATGTCCGGCGGGAAAAGCTACCCCGCCGCCCTCGCGGAGGCGGTGAAGAAATTCTACACCGACGACGTATACGACGTGATATCCTCGCCAAACAACACCCTCGCCGTGGAGTACATCAAGGCGCTCGACGACATCGGCAGCGGCATCGAGCCGGTGACTGTCCGGCGCGAAGGCGCAGCCCACGATAGCGACAGCGAGCAGGAAAAATTCCTCAGCGCCTCGGCGATACGCAAAAAGATACTCGCCGGCGAGGACTACAGCGCGTACGCTCCGCTTATAGACTCCCCCGCCGCGGATATCCGCCGTCTGGAAACCGCGATACTCGCGAAGCTCCGCATGATGCGGCCGGAAGACTTCGAAGCCGTGTACGACGCGGCGCAGGGGCTTGGCGAACGGCTCTTCAAGGCGGTGCGCCGGGCGGGGAGCCTCGACGAGCTGTACTTCCTCGCCAAGACGAAGCGCTACACCCTCGCGCGGATACGCCGGGCGGTGATGTGCGCGTTCCTCGGCGTGGACAAAAAAATGCTCCATGAGCCGGACGGATATATCCGCATTCTCGGCATGAACTCCCGGGGCAGGGAGATACTCTCGGCTGCGAAGAACTCCGGCTGCACCGTCCCGATGGACACCTCACTGCGGGCGCTGATGGACGCGTCCTTCGAAGCTCACAGGCTCGGAGTGTTCCAGGCGCGCTGCAGGGACGTATGGGCGCTTGCCCTGGAAAAGCCGCTCCCCTGCGGCTCCGACTTCACAGCCAAGCCAACGATACTAAGTTAAATTCGGAATTCGGAATGCGGAATTCGGAATTTATGTGCGCCGCTACCGCGGCGGTATTCCAATTGTATCAAATTTTGATATGTCCCGCGAAGCGGGACTCCGAAATTCCGAATTCCGAATTCATAATTCCGAATTTTAAAAAAGGGAGTGTGCATAAAATGGTAACAGCGACTGAACTTAACTACAAGAACTTCGGCAGATGCGTTAAGCTCGACAACGGCACGGCAAGCATTATAATCACTGTGGAGGTCGGACCGCGCATTGTTTCCTACTGCCTGAACGGTCACGAAAACATGCTGCTTGAGGACGTAGGTCGGGAATTCAAGGACGATTCGCAGGAACTCCGCGATTATTTCGGCGAGGGCAGGACCTGGTACATATACGGCGGCCACAGGCTCTGGAGCAGCCCTGAAAGCTACCCGCACAGCTACGTCCCGGATAACGAGCCGGTGGAATATACAGTCTCCGGCGGCGAAATAACGCTGATTCCTCCGGCGACCCGCACCGGTCAGCAGCACAGGCTGATATACAGACTCGCGGACGAAGGCTCGGAAGTCGAGCTTTTCCACGAGATAAGGAACGTTTCCGGCGCGATAGTCACACTGGCGCCCTGGGCGCTCACCGTATGCGCGGCGGGCGGCGTGGAGATATTCCCACAGAGCCAGGCTGACAACGGGCTGCTCTCTAACCGCAGGAACGTTTTCTGGAGCTACTCGGATATCAGCGACGACCGGTTTTTCCTGTCGAACAGATATGGCACGCTTCAGCAGGTAAAGGGAGCGCCGGAAAAATTCAAGATAGGCATAAACAACGAGGACGGCTGGGCGGCTGTGGTCAACCACGGGCAGATTTTCCTCAAGAATTTCCGCATGAATATCGACGGGAATTACCCGGACTACGGCTGTAACTTCGAGACCTTCACGAACGGGATCTTCCTCGAATGCGAGAGCCTCGGCGAGCTTAAGACCCTGAAAAACGGCGAATCCGCCAGCATTACAGAGTACTGGTCGCTGATACCATGCAGCGAAGGCTTCGACAGGAAAAACGACGACAGCATAGACGCATTCGTGAAGAAATACGACCTGCGTAATCATCACGCATAACGGAGGACACATGAGCCTTTACGACGAGCTTCGCCGGAAGCACGGCAGCTTTATTTACCACAGCTATGAATTCACGGAGCAGGACGGCTCCACGCTGCTCCGGTTCCACTTTTCAATTGACGAATACCACTTTTACCCCGGGTGGACTTTTCCCGAGGAATTCAGCGGACTGACCTTCGACCGTGAGCTTGCAGACCGTATCGCGTTCTCCCTGGGAATGGCGGAACTCGTTTCCTACTGGAAGTGCGCCTGCCCTCCCGTGGTGGAGATACGCTGCGGCGGGCTTTCCGAAGAACAGAAGCTCTGGTGGAAAAAGCTCTACTTCAACGGGCTTGGGGAATTCTTCTACCGCAATGGAATAACTCCCGGCTTTGACAGCTTCATGACGATAAACGCGCCGGAGCCTTCGGAGCTTCCCGCACGGACGAACAGCCTTTCCGGCTTCATGGTTCCCATCGGCGGCGGCAAGGACAGCGTCGTCACGCTGGAATTACTGCGGAAAGCCGGAGTGGACATATCAGCATATATCATCAATCCCCGGGGCGCGACCCTCGGCTGTGCGGAAGCGGCGGGAATTCCGGAAAGCCGCGTTATCGCTCCGAAGCGCGCCATCGACAAACAGCTCCTGGAGCTGAACAAAATGGGTTATCTCAACGGACACACGCCGTTTTCCGCTGTGGTGGCGTTCTCCGCGGAGCTTTGCGCCTGCGTTCACGGGCTGAAGTACATCGCGCTCTCCAACGAGAGCAGCGCGAACGAATCCTATGTCGATGGCACGCAGATAAACCACCAGTACAGCAAGTCCACCGAGTTCGAGCGGGATTTCCGGGAGTACTGCGAAAAGTGGTTCGGCGGGTATTCCCGCTGCCCGGAATATTTCAGCCTGCTCCGCCCCTGGAGCGAGTGGCAGATAGCCCGGGAATTCGTGAAGTACCCGCAGTATTTCGGAATCTTCCAGAGCTGCAACCTTGGCAGCAAAACAAACTCCTGGTGCTGTAACTGCGCGAAGTGCCTGTACGTCTATATCCTGCTGGCGGCGTTCCTCGACGACGACGTGCTGACACGGATTTTCGGCTGCAACATGCTCGAAAAGCAGGAGCTTTCCGATATGCTGGACGGTCTGGCGCTGGACGGCGAAGATAAGCCCTTCGAATGCGTCGGCACCAAGGACGAGGTGCGGCTCTCGCTCGAAATGGCGTGGGAGCGCCGGAAGTCAGATCCGCCCGCACTGCTGAAGCGCTGGCGCAGTCTGTTCCCGGAATACGCGCCGGTATCCCTTGAAAACTACTTCGACCGGGACAATTTTGTACCGGAGGAGTTCAAATATCTGCTCGGAGAAATGCAATGAACATCAATGAATTACGCCCCCTTTTTGAAGGAAAACGCTGCGCCATACTGGGCTACGGCAGGGAAGGCAGAGTGTGGCTCTCGCTGCTGAACAGGCTCGGCTGCTGTTCTGAGATAGCAGTCGCAGACATGAAGCCGCAGGATATACCGGGAGTCACCGGGATATACGGCGAAGACTGCCTCGACCGCGCAAAGGGCTACGACCTGCTCCTGCAAAGCCCAGGCGTCATCATCAAGGATAAGCTGACCGACGAGGAAAAATCCCGGATACTCACCCAGACCGAGGTGCTGCTCCGGCTTCGCCCGTGTAAAATCATCGGCATAACCGGCACAAAGGGGAAGTCCACTACCTCCTCGCTGACCTATCACTTCCTCAGCGCCTGCGGGTTCAAAACCATGCTGATAGGCAACATCGGAGTTCCGCCGCTGGAGCGCTTCGAGGAAATGACCCCGGACGCCGTTGCGGTCTGCGAGATGAGCTGCCATCAGCTTGAGTTCGTGCATCACTCTCCGGAGATAGCCGTGCTGCTGAACATCTTCCCGGAACATCTCGACCACTACGTGAGCCTCGAGGCGTACGCCGAAGCCAAGCGGAACATCTATAAATTCCAGCAGGCAGGCGACGTTTCGATACTCAACGTAGACCTGATACCGGACGACATCTGCACCAACGCGGAATGCAGCAACGCCCCGAACTGCAGCAGCTCCGGCTACCGGAAGTCCAGGCTGATAACCATAGGCTGCGAGCGCCCGGCTATGGCGTTCGCGGAGAACGGCGCGATATTCCTCCCCGACCGTGAGATACCCGCCGGCGAGGTACGTACCCAGCTCCGCGGAAAGCACAACGTCTACAACATCACCGCGGCGCTCATGGCTGCAACCGCCGCCGGAGCCGATACCGACCGCTGCCTCGCTTCCCTTCCGGATTTCATGGGGCTTGAGCACCGCCTTGAATACGTCGGCACAGTGAACGGCGTGGAGTACATCAACGACAGCATCTGCACCATTCCGGAGGCGGCGATAGCGGCTGTGAAGGCGTTCCCGGACGGCGCCGACTGCGTTATCCTCGGCGGCATGGAGCGCAATATACCCTACGACAAGCTGGCGGATTTTCTCAACACCGGGTACGTTAAAAATGTGATACTCCTGCCGGACAGCGGCTACCGTATCGGCGATATGATAACCTCCCCTATGGTGAACAAGGTCCGCGTAAAGGACCTCCCGGAGGCAGTCAAAACCGCTTCCGGGCTTGCAAAGCGCCGCGTGATACTCTGCCCCGCCGCCGCAAGCTACGGCTTCTACAAGAACTTTGAGGAACGCGGCAGGCATTTCAAGCAGCTTGTAAGTGAACTAGTATAAGTACAAAATCCCTACAGCAATGCAGGGATTTTTTGTGCATTCCAGCGACATTCGACCCATTCCATTTTCCGATTTGAACAATCCTGCAAACCAAATTTTGTAGAACTTCGACAAAAACCGCATTTCAGTAAAATTCACCCGCCGCCCGAAATCCGCACGTCCTGTAATTATTTGGCTGAGCTGCGCATTGAAAAAATAACGATTTTAAGCTATAATGATCCGAGGGGGAGATACTGTGAAGTTTTCAAATTCCATCGAGCTTGAGATACGCGGCGAACGCGCGTTATTCCGCGACCCGCTGCGTCCGCAGACGCTTCCGGTCTCTAGCTGCGAAGCGCTGAAAGGAATACTTGGCTCAATCTACTGGAATCCGGATTTCATATGGGTACCGGACAGTCTTCGTGTGATGGAACCCATCGGATATACCCGCGAGGGCGCGCGGACATCTGACGGAAGCCGCTTCACAAACGCCGGCGTACACTGTCTGAAGGATGTACGGTATCAGCTCCGGGCGCACTTTGTGTGGAACGAACAGCGCCCCGGCTCTGTTAAACTCACCGAGCGCGACGAGATCAGACATTTCCGCATAGCGCTGCGGAGCCTCGCCCGAGGCGGCCGCAGATGGGTCTGCCTCGGCCGCGCGGACTGCCCGGCGGCGGTGCGCTCAGTGCATTTCGGCGAGGGCGCGGGAGCCTACGACAGCGGCAAGGCGGTCAGCCTGGGGATCCTCTACCACAGCTTCGACTACACGGCGGGCGAGCCGCGCTACTTCAACTGCATTATGGAAAGCGGCGTTATCCGCTATTCGGCGCAGGAGCTTTTCACCCTGCCAGAACTCGCGAACAAGAGGTGATATCATGCCGCAGCCAAAACATCTTACCCCGCTCGGACACAGAATAGATTTCGAAGCGCTGATAACCGTAGATTCAGCGAACCCAAACGGCGACCCGATGAAGAAAGGTCTCCCCAGAACGGACAGCAGCGGGCGCGGCGTCATATCGGCGGTGTGCATTCGCAGGAAGCTCCGGAACGCGCTTGCCGAGCTGGGTCAGCCGATTCTGATCTCCCCGCCGGAGCGCCCCGGCGACGACCTCGCACGGCGGCTCTCCGCGCTCCCGGGGAACTGCGATATTCCGGCGGAGGCATGCCGGCGCTGGTTCGACGTCCGCGCGTTCGGGCAGGTGTTTTCCTCCAGGGGAATGCACGCGCCGGGCGTTAAGGGCGCGGTCTCGATTCAGCCAGCGGTGAGCGTCTGCCCGGTAAAGGTTATCTCCACCGGGATAACCTGCTGCCTTCCGAACAACGGGAAAATCTCGATGGGATTCAAGAGCAGCGTTGAGCACGGACTGTACATTCTGCGCGGCTCAATCATTCCGGGCGTGGCGGCTAAAAACGGGCTGACCTGCGCCGACTGCGAACTGCTTCGGGAAGCTCTGCTGCATTTTCCGGACAACGACTGCTCCTCGTCGCGCCCCGCCGGGTCTATCGAGGTTCGCCGCCTGTACTGGTGGGAGCACCCGGGGAAGCTCGGCGTCTGCCCTCCGGCGATTGTGTTCAGCAGCGTGATAGCCGAGCCGCTCAGAAGCCGCCCTGCGAGCTTTGCCGACTACGAAATAACAAACGCTGAGATACCGGGCGTGAAGCTCAGTATCTTCGAAAATGATACGCTTACAGCCGTCGGGAATTCCCGGCGCGGATAGATCAAATTTTGCGAAAACGCGGCGCAGGAGAGATCCTGCGCCGCAGCGCGTTATGAGGAGAATTTTCCGCCTTCAAGGGAGGGAATCACAGCCCGAAGCACCACCCGGTGAGCACTCCCAGCGCGGCGGAAATCAGTATCACCACAATGGGGTGGAGATTCTTAAGCGACAGCGCCAGCATAGCCGCGAATATCCCGGCGGAGCACAAAAACGCAGGCGTCGTGAACACTCCGGCGCTTATACCCGCCGGGAAGAACACCGCCTGCCCCGTAGTCACGAGCGCGGCGGCGATAAGTCCGACGACCGCGGGCTTCAGACCGGTCATGCAGCCCTGGACTATGCTGCTTTTCCGGAACTTTTCGTAGAACTTCGCGACAAGGATTATAATCAGGAACGACGGCAGGACAACTCCGAAGGTCGCGCATAACGCGCCCGGGATTCCTGCGGTGCGCATTCCGACGAAGGTGGAGATGTTCACGGCGAACGGCCCCGGAGTGCTCTCGCTGACCGCGATGAAATCCACCAGCTCCGCAGTGTCGAGCCAGCCGTGGGACTTCACCTCCGCCTGTATCAGCGGCAGCATTGCGTAGCCTCCGCCGAAGGTGAACGCGCCTATTTTCAGGAACGTAAGCAGCAGCTCAAGGTATATCACCGGCGCTCACCCCGCTTCCTCAGCGAAAAGAACAGCCCTAACAGCGCGCACAGAACTATCAGCAGCAGTACGCTGGCGTTGAAGAACCCCGCCGCGATGAACACCCCGGCAGCGATAACGTAGGACAGCGCGTTTTTTGGACACTGGCGGTACATTCCGAACAGCGACTTCACGATAAGCGCCAGCACGCCCGCGCGCACTCCGCTGAACGCCCATTTCACCCACTGGTTTCCGCTGACTAGCGTCAGCGCCGAGGACACCGCAGCTATCACCAGGAACGCCGGCATGACTACCCCGATGGTAGCAAGCACCGCGCCGGGAACTCCCGCGGCATGGTATCCTGTGAATGTCGCGGCGTTGACTGCGATAGGCCCCGGCGTGCTTTCGGCAATGGCGACTATCTCCATTATTTCCTCGTCTGTCATCCACTTGTGGCGGTCGGCGGCTTCCTTCTGTATCAGCGGGATCATTGCGTAGCCTCCGCCGAAGGTGAACGCGCCGATTTTCAGGAACGATACAAACAGCGGCAGGAGCTGTCCGGCTCCGTGCTGCTTCTTCTTTTCACTCATGGGTTTTGGTTTCCTTTGTTTTCAGTCTGTTAAGTTCAGCGGCGTATTATAACGCTCTGAATCCATTATATCACCGGAGCTTAGGTTTTTCAAGCACGATGTCGTTAATTTATCCCCGAAAAAAACTGGCCGCCCGGAGGCAGCCAGCTATGATTCAGAATATGGGTATCAGACCTCGGCGATAACCTCGACCTCGACGAGCGCGCCCTTGGGAAGGCTCAGACCGCCTACGCAGGAACGTGCGGGCTTGGTGGTGAAATACTCGCCGTAAACCGCGTTGAACGCTGCAAAATCGTTGATATCCTTGAGGAAGCAGGTGGTCTTAACGACCTTTGCAAGGTCGGAGCCAGCCTCGGCAAGCACTGCCTTGAGGTTCTCGCAGACCTGCTTTGCCTGTGCCTCGATACCGCCCTCTGCGAGGTTTCCGGTAGCGGGAACAATTGCGATCTGACCAGAGGTGTAGACCATGTTTCCTACGACCTTTGCCTGTGTGTAGGGACCGATAGCTGCGGGTGCGTTGGTGGTGAATACGTCTTTCATGTTGATGTCCTCCTGTGATTAATCTACGATCTTGAAGCCAGCCTCTGTGAGCGCCTTTCTGATTTCATTGAGGTGCTCGAAGTTTCTGGTCTCCATTTCAATTCTCAGGTAGCAGCCGTTGATGTCGGAATTTCCAACGTGCTCGTGGTGTACGCCGACAACGTTGCCGCCGAGCTGTGCGATGATCTTGGATACGCCGAGGAGCTGACCCGGCTTGTCGAGCAGCTCGATGTTGAGCAGGGCGGTTCTGCCGGACTTAACAAGGCCGCGGTGAATGACTCTGGACAGGATAGTAACGTCGATGTTGCCGCCGGATACGAGGCACACGACCTTCTTGCCCTTTACGGGTACCTTATCGAACATTACAGCCGCAACGGAAACTGCGCCAGCGCCCTCTGCGATGAGCTTCTGCTGCTCGATGAGCGCCAGGATAGCCGCCGCGATCTCGTCGTCGGTAACGGTAACGATCTCGTCAACGTACTTGCTGCATATATCAAAGGTATGCTGACCGGGTTCCTTTACCTTGATTCCGTCCGCGATGGTGGAAACATTGTCAAGGCGCTCGATCTTGCCGTCTCTTATGGAGTTCACCATGCTGGGAGCTCCGGCGGCCTGTACGCCGTAAACCTTGATTTTCGGATTGAGCTGCTTTATGGTGTAGGCAACGCCGGAGATAAGTCCGCCGCCGCCGATCGGAACTACGACAGCGTCAACGTCGGGGAGCTGCTCGAGCACCTCCAGACCGATGGTGCCCTGACCTGCGATAACGTCCTCGTCGTCGAACGGGTGAATGAAGGTGTAGCCCTTCTCATCGCGGAGCTGGAGAGCCTTCGCGTAGGCGTCGTCGTAAACGCCCTCTACCAGGCAGACCTCTGCGCCGTAGGACTTGGTAGCCTCTACCTTAGAGATAGGCGCGCCGTCGGGCAGGCAGATGAGCGACTTGATACCGGCTCTGGAAGCCGCGAGAGCAACGCCCTGCGCGTGGTTTCCTGCGGAGCAGGCGATAACGCCCTTTGCCTTCTCCTCGTCGCTGAGCTGGGAGATCTTGAAATACGCGCCGCGCACCTTGAACGAACCAGTTACCTGGAGGTTCTCGGTCTTGAGATAGACCTCGGCCTCCTTGTTGATCTTGGGAGCCTTGATGAGGTCGGTCTCCCTGATGACTTCCTTGAGAACGTGTGACGCCTTGTAAACCTTGTCTAGTGTAAGCATAAAAAAACTCCTCCTGCCGTTCGGCAATTTTTAGTCGGGTGCAGAGGAGCAGCTATTAAAAAATCCCCCTTGTCAGAGCGATAAGAGGGCATAAATATAAGCCAAATCAGCCTCTGTACATCCATCAATGCACTTCCCTTTAACGGTGGAAATCCGTACAGTCTTAGTATCTCCTGTATCACCGGGGGTAACCATACTCCTGTATCACCGTGGCGACCGTATGTACAGCGGGGGTTCGGACTGTCTGCTACGGGCGGATCGCACGCGGAGGCTTTACTGCCTTGCACCAGACGGCAGCTCTCTGTAAAAGCGGACTCGGCATGTGGCGGAAAACCGCACCCATCAACGCATTTTTGATCTGCTGTACGGGAATAACTCCGTACAATGTGATTATACACCCCGATCCGGGATTTGTCAAGTATTTTCTGAAATTTCAGCATAAGGGAACCTCTAAAAACCGGTGCGAAAAGCAAAAATGGGCAGGGTGTGCCAGATTCTAGGAAAGCCGACGAAGTAAGGCTGTATGCCTTACGAGGAGGTTTGACGACGAAGATGGCGCGCACTGCACATTTTCGCTCACATGAGGTTTTTAGAGGTGACCATAATAATCCTGCAATATATGGAACGCGCCCGGAATTGCCGCCGGACAGCTCCATGAACGCTTCATATTCCGCGCGGGAACAGCAAAATATCTTCGATTTTAACAGAAATCCCGTATTTCCATAAATTACATGTGAAAAAACTTGGCAAAATCACAAAAAACATTTGACAAATCCAAAAAAATATGTCACAATAGAAGCAGGCGCTTTTTGCCGGGATTCAAACAGTTGTGGAGTATAAAAATGAATTTTTTAAAGAAAGCGGCGGCTGCGGCGTTATCCGCAGTAATGCTCGCGGGAATGACCCTTCCTGCGTATGCGGAGGCAGACGGTACTGCCCTGATAAAAACCGGCGACGGCTCGACAATGCTGGTCGTGGACTTCGGAAATGAAACATCGGTCATAGACCCCGCCACAGGCGACAGTTCGGGCGATCCCGGGACCTCCGGAGCCGAGATAGTCACGCCCGGCGGCAGCACCGAAACGACCATAATCGACCCCGATGAAACGATATCAGGCAAACCTGACAGCGTGCTCGACGTCTCTAACCACATCTACTCCGAGACGGATACCTCCGGCTGGACGGAGTGGGACGGAAAAACCAAAATGCAGAGCGGCGTCAACTACTACATATCAAAGGATACCAAGCTCCGCGGCAATTTCGGAGTTCCCGCAGGAAGCAGGCTGCTCATCAAGAGCGGCGCAAGGCTGGTCGTTTACACGGAGCGTTCACTGAACGTCCGCGGCATACTCACCATCGAGCCGGGCGCGGAGCTTATGACCTCCGGCACGCTGACCGTGTTCGAATCAGCAGGACTTGAAAACTTCGGCAGCTTCAAGGCAAGCGTGAGCGCGCTGGTAAGGATCGCGGGCGACTTCATAAACCGCAGCACCGGCAGCATGATAGCGTCCACCTCGTTGAACGTTTATAAAAACGGCACACTGCTGAACTACGGCGAGCTCAGCCTCACCACCAGTGCAGACATGGTAGTAACCGGCGATTTCCAGACCTCCGAGACCGGCAGACTGCTGTGCCACGGCAGCCTCTCAGTAACCATCAACGGACGCACCACCCAGGCGGGCTACTTCTCGCTTACCGGCAGCGTGGTGAACAGCGGCGTTTTCGTGTTTGAAAAGACCGTAAGATACTACAAGTCGAAGGCGGCGAGATTCGCAGTTTCAAAGAGCAGCCGCCTGATAGACTACCGCTACTCCAACGGAACATTCGTAAACCCCGACCCCGGCGACGACGACAACACCAGCGAGGACACCACCGACTCCGGTATCAAGGGCATCGACGTTTCCTACGCCCAGGGAGCCATCGACTGGCAGAAGGTGAAGGCTTCCGGCGTTGAGTTCGCAATGCTCCGCGCTTCGAGAGGACCCGTCAGCAGCACGCGTCCCGCTTCCGAGGATACCACGTTCCAGCGCAACATCACCGAAGCAGCCGAGGCAGGAATAAAGGTCGGAGTTTACCACTACCTGTATGCGCACACCGTGTCCGAGGCAAAGCAGGAGGCGAAGTTCTTCATAAAGACCATCTCGCCTTATCAGATAACCTACCCCGTAGTCCTCGACGTTGAGGAGCAGAGCCAGGCTAACCTCGGAAAGAACGCCCTTACAAAGATCGTCAAGGCGTTCCTTGACGAAGTGAACGCGGCAGGCTACTACGGCATGCTGTACTCCAACAAGTCCTGGCTGACGACCTACCTTGATATGTCGAAGCTCACAGGCTACGAAGTATGGCTTGCGCAGTGGAACACCGTTCCTACCTACACGGGAGACTTTGGAATGTGGCAGTACACCTGCAAGGGAATTGTATCCGGAATCGACGGCTACGTCGACCTTAACCTCTCCTACAAGAACTACGCGAAAATAATAAAAAAGGGCGGATATAATCATTTGACATAATTATGACGGATTAATTCATAATTGGGAATTCGGAATTCGGAATTATGGTGCCGGCTTCGCCGGAATATTTTAATTGATTCCCGGCGAAGATGATTGTCCTATTATAGGTCTCAATTAATAAAACACATAGAACACAATCGGAGGAAAACATGGTTTTCCTCCGATTTTTTGGTCATTTTAGATTATCCGGCGAAGCCGGATACCGAAATTCCGAATTCCTAATTCCTAATTCCGAATTTTCCTTTGTCCAGTTTTGAATTTTCCTAGCCAGTTCGTTATTCCTGCTTCCCCGTAATCACTGACATCGGGTCTATCCACTTACCGCCCTGCTTAACTCCAAGGTGGAGATGCGGCTGCTGGACTATCTCAGCCTGGCAGGTGTCGGAGGTCTTGCCGATCACAGCGCCCTCCTGGATCTCCTGACCGGTTTTTACGCTCAGCTCCTTGGCAAGCCCGCAGTACTCCACAGTTAGCCCATTATCCTGCTCGACCACCACCATCACGCCCCACAGCGGGTCCTCGCGTATCTCGGTGACGGTTCCTGCGGACATCGACTTCACGTCAGTCCCGAGCGGGCAGAGGATATCGCAGCCGTCGTGGGTCTTCCACACGCCGAGGGTCTCGCTTTTCACCAGCTCGCCGCTGCTGAACGGGTGCGATACTTCCCCGTCGACCGGCATGATGTTGCGCGCTTCCGACTTCACCGGCTTGTTGACCTCCTCAGCCTCGGCGGTCTCCGGGGACTGAGCCTCAGCCGCCTGGGGAGCCGTAGTAACGGAGGGTCTGGTGGCCGCCGCGTTGTCGCGCTCTACTCCGCTCTGCTCCGCGTTCGCGGGGACGCTCTCAGGCGCGCTGAAAGTCCAGACGCTGGTTGAATCCGCGCTGGTGGTAGGGGTCAGGTTCGCCATCGTCCGGCTGTATGCCGCGAAGGACGCCGCCGCCACCGCGCCCACGCCAAGCACCGCGGCTGCCGCAAACGCCTTTGTATTCAGATTCTTTCTGTTTCTGTCCTTTTTCATGATGAGTTCCTTTCTCGTTTTTGGTATGGTATGCTCCGGGGTTCAGCCATAGTTTAGCCAGAATATTTCCATTTATTCCGTAAATTATAGCTTTGTGGGAAAAACATTGACCCGGTGCGGCAAAACTCTGGTATTGCAGCGCTTGTTTTGTGGTTTATCAACAAAAAATTAAATTTTCGTAAATTTTTTGACAAACTACTGTACAATTCCCGAAAAATCATGTATAATTATGTTGTATGGATAAAAGAAGTGTTAAATCCAGAGCAATAAAGAATAATTGCTGTAAAAACAGGAGAATCTTGCAATGAATGTCTACGACATACTGAACCTGCTCGGGGGTATAGCCCTGTTCCTTTTCGGAATGCATACCCTCAGCGCTTCACTTGAGAAACTCGCGGGCGGAAAGCTCGAAACCTGGCTTGAAAAAGCGACGTCCAAACCCATCAAGGGCGTAGTGCTCGGCGCGATAATCACCGCCGTTATACAGTCGTCGGCTGCAACCACGGTCATGATAATCGGCTTCGTTAACTCGGGGCTGATGAAGCTGTCACAGGCTATCGGAGTCATCATGGGCGCCAACATCGGAACCACCGCTACAAGCTGGCTGCTCAGCCTTCAGTCGATAAGCGGCTCGGACGGATTCAGCTTCCTGAACATTCTTAAACCGACCACGTTTACACCGGTTCTTGCGGTCATCGGCGTGATCCTAATTATGTTCACCAAGTCGGACAAGAAAAAGACCATCGGCATGATCCTCGCGGGTTTCGCCGTACTGATGTTCGGCATGAACTCGATGTCCTCCGCAACTGCGGGTCTTGCTGAGAACGAGACATTCTGCAATATTTTGATGATGTTCTCGAACCCCGTGCTCGGCGTTATCGCGGGAGCTGTCCTGACGGCTGTGCTTCAGTCCTCGTCGGCTTCCATCGGTATTTTGCAGTCCATCGCCATTTCCACGGGTAAGGTCACATACTCCGTGGCGCTGCCGCTTCTGCTCGGTCAGAATATCGGCTCCTGCGTTACCGCGCTTATCTCCTCCGTCGGAGCAAACAAGCCGGCTAAGCGCGTGGCGTTCGTTCACCTTTATTTCAACGTTATCGGAACCGTTGTGTTCCTTTCGATATTCTACCTGCTGAACGCATTCATCAGTATGCCATTCATGGAGGAATCGCTGAATGCAGTCGGTATCGCGGTTATACACACCGGATTCAACGTGCTGGCTACCGCGCTGTTCATGCCGTTCACCAAGCAGCTTGAGAAGCTCGCCTGTCTGACCGTCCGCGACGATTCCAACGACGAGAAGCTCACCCCTATGCTGCTTGACGAGCGTCTGCTCAAGACCCCGTCCGTAGCTATCGAGCAGTGCCGCAACGTCTGCATTCGCATGGCGAGACTTACACAGGAAACTCTGAAAATGTCGATGGAAGTCGTTACGACCTACGACGCGAAGAAGTGCGCCGAGGTAATAGACAACGAGAATGCAATAGATATTTTCGAGGACAAGATAGGTTCATATATTCTGAAAATAAGCTCGAAGGATCTCTCCGAGAACGACAGCAAGATAGTATCCAGCATGCTGCACACGATAGGCGATCTGGAGCGCATTTCCGACCACGCGGTGAACATCGTGGAAGCCGCCGAGGAAATGCACAGCAAAAAGATCAAGTTCTCGCAGCAGGCTCTCAGGGAACTTCCGGTCATCGTCAACGCGGTGAGCGAAATACTGGACATGTCGATAAACGCGTTTGTAAACAATGACGTGAATCTCGCAAAGAACGTTGAGCCTCTTGAGGACGTGATCGACCAGCTCCGCAGCGACCTTAAGACCCGCCATATCGAGCGTCTGCGCAACGGAAAGTGCACGATAGAGCTGGGCTTCATCCTGCAGGATCTGCTGACGAACTTCGAGCGCGTATCCGATCACTGCTCGAATATCGCGGTGTACCTCATTCAGATAAGCGACAACAGCATGGACACCCACGAATATATGAACGAGCTGAAAAAACTCGACCGCTCCGAATTTATGGACGAGTTCAACGATTACAAGAACAAGTACATTCTTCCGGAACAGAGCTGAAAGTGAATTCGGCGTCAATTAAGATCAACGGGCAGGCGATCGGCTTGCCCGTTTTTAATGTTTAAAAGTTGAAAAAATATGCGGCAGGGCAGCGAATTTTGAGTTTTCCACATCGCCGTGATTTGATGTTGACAAAAAATAGCGTCTGTGTTATACTGAAAACGGCTCTCCGGCGGGATATTCCGCGGGAGTAAGGCATATATTATCGTTCAAGAGGTATTCCCTGAAAGGAGAACACATGAAAAGGACCTTATCTATTATAATGGCTGCCGCGGTAGCTGCGGCGTGCACCGTCACCGCCGGCGCGGAGGGCAGCGAGCTTGTCGTGCTGGGCGACTCCATCACCAGCGGCTACGGGCTTGACGGCTACGTTTCCGGCGATAACTACAGCGCAGCGGGCAGCTTCGCGAACATGCTCGGCACGGATTTCGGAGGCTACGAGAACTTCGCGGTCGACGGCAGAACATCAGGCGAGCTTCTGACCGCCCTCGAAGACGCTGATATCGCTGCGGCTCTCGCAGGAGCTGACACAGTTGTCATCTCCATCGGCGGCAACGACTTCCTTCAGCCGATGATAAGCGCGGTTCAGAGCGCGGTGATGTCCGACCCCGACCTGCTTTCTACATTACAAGGCGGGGAAACTCAGCTCAACGAGGACAACTACATGCAGATAATGACGCAGATGATGTCCGTAATGCTGGACGCCGTTGATTCCGTGGACGTCTCCGCTATAGGCGAAAACATATGCGGCATTCTCAGCGAGATCTCCGACCTCAATTCCGAGTGCCAGGTGATACTCCTGACCGTATACGACCCGTTCGAGGGTGTACAGGGCATGGAAATGATGGACGTCGCAGCCCGCGAAAAGCTCGGTGAACTCAACGCGGAGATATTTGAAGAAGCTAAGGGGCACGGCGTGGAGGTAGCGGACGTACACTCCGCGTTTGAGGGTCACGCGCTGGACTACACGAACATTTCCTCAATGGATATCCACCCGAACAAGGAAGGTCACAGCGCGATCTATTCGCTGCTGTCCGGGCTGACCGCAGAGCAGACCTCCGCGCCGGTAACTGGCGCCGTGACCGCTGAGACTGACGGCTCGGAAAGCGCGGTTGAAACTCCCGCGGAAACCCCTGCAAAGGGAAGCCCCGACACTGGAGCCGGTGGAGCGGCAGCGTTCGCTGGTATCGCGGCTCTGGCGGCTGCCGGAGTATTCGCGTGCAGAAAGCGCAAATAATAAAATATGTATTGAAATTTGCAGGAAAGTGTGGTATAATTATTCAGGAAACCGCATTTCTGCGGTAATTACATAATACGGAGGAAAACACAATGTCCATGTATATCACCTGTCTTGACCTCGAGGGCGTACTGGTTCCCGAGATCTGGATCGCATTCGCTGAGGCTAGCGGAATCCCCGAGCTCAAGCGCACCACCCGCGACGAGCCGGACTACAACAAGCTCATGAACTGGAGACTCGGCATACTCAAGGAGCACGGTCTGGGTCTGAAGGAGATCCAGGAGACCATCGCAAAGATCGACCCGATGCCCGGCGCTAAGGAGTTCCTCGATGAGCTGCGCTCCTTCTGCCAGGTGATCATAATTTCCGATACATTCTCCCAGTTCGCAGGCCCGCTCATGAAGAAGCTCGGCATGCCTACCATCTTCTGCAACACCCTCGAGGTCGCTCCGAACGGCGAGATCACAGGCTTCAAGATGCGCTGCGAGCAGTCCAAGCTGACAACAGTTAAGGCGCTCCAGTCCATTGGTTTCGAGACCATCGCAAGCGGCGACAGCCACAACGACCTCGGAATGATCCGTGCAAGCAAGGCAGGCTTCCTGTTCAAGAGCCCTGACAATATCAAGGCTGACAACCCTGACCTCCCCGCATACGAGACCTACGATGAACTCATGGCTGCCATCAAGAAGGCTATGGACTGATAAACTAATGGTAACACCGCACAAAGACCATTTATTGGATTTTGTACGTGTCTTGCTTGCATCTTTTCCGTCATCTTGCACAATTCGTCCTAGCAAGGCGTCAGCCTTGCGTCGTCCTCATTGTACAATCTGACGAAAAATCTGACTGCGCAATACACGCACAATCTTTGTGCGGTATTGCCCTAATTAAAAATCCCGGGCTGAAAACAGTCCGGGATTTTTTTGTTCAATATCGGGCGTATCAGATCTTATCCAGCGCCTGTGCGATATCGTCGATGAGGTCCTGAGCGTCCTCAAGACCGCAGGAGTATCTTACGAGGTTCGGGAATACTCCGCATGCCTTCAGCTCCTCGTCGTTCATCTGGCGGTGAGTTGCGCTCGCCGGGTGGAGGCAGCAGGTGCGTGCGTCCGCAACGTGGGTCTCTATCGCGCCGAGTCTCAGGTGCTTCATGAACTCCTCGGCAGCCTTTCTGCCGCCCTTCATGCCGAAGCTAACTACGCCGCAGGTACCATCGGGCATGTACTTCTGCGCAAGATCGTAATACTTGTCGCCGGGAAGTCCGGGGTAGTTCACGAACTCTATTTTGTTGTGCTGGCTCAGGAACTTCGCTACTGCAAGACCGTTCTCGCAGTGGCGCTTTACGCGTACATGCAGGCTCTCAAGTCCGAGATTGAGAATAAACGCGTTCATCGGAGCCTGGATAGAACCGAGGTCGCGCATCATCTGCGCGGTCGCCTTTGTGATGAACGCTCCGCCCATGCCGAATTTCTCGGCGTAGGTTATCCCGTGGTAGCTCTCGTCAGGAGTGCACAGCCCCGGGAACTTGTCGGCGTGCTCCAGCCAGTCGAATCTGCCGCTGTCTACGATGCAGCCGCCTACCGCAGCGCCGTGGCCGTCCATGTACTTGGTGGTGGAGTGGGTAACGATATCAGCGCCCCACTCGAACGGGCGGCAGTTGACCGGAGTTGCAAAGGTGTTGTCAACGATCAGCGGAACGCCGTGCTCATGCGCAGCCTTCGCGAACTTCTCGATGTCGAGAACAGTCAGGGCGGGGTTTGCGATGGTCTCGCCGAAAACCGCCTTGGTGTTCGGCTTGAACGCCGCGTTCAGCTCCTCGGGAGTGCAGTCGGGGCTTACGAACGTGAAATCAATGCCCATCTTGCGCATGGTAACGTTGAACAGGTTGAACGTACCGCCGTAGATCGAGCTGGAAGCGACTACGTGGTCTCCGCAGCTTGCGATGTTGAACACCGCGAAGAAGTTCGCAGCCTGACCCGAAGAAGTCAGCATTGCGGCGGAACCGCCCTCAAGCTCGGCTATCTTAGCGGCAACGGTGTCGTTCGTGGGGTTCTGAAGGCGGGTGTAGAAGTATCCGCTGGCTTCAAGGTCGAACAGCTTGCCCATGTCCTCACTGGTGGCGTACTTGAAGGTGGTGCTCTGGATTATCGGCACCTGCCTGGGTTCGCCGTTTCCGGGAGTGTAGCCTCCCTGGACGCATTTGGTTCCCATTTTTAATTCGCTCATTGGTTTTCCTCCTGAATAATAACTTGGTATGGTTTTATATACATTTTTAATTATACTCCCTTTTCCGCATATTGTCAAGAATGATTGACAAACCTCCGGGAATAGTGTATAATGTTCACATGATAAAAGCAAATGAACGGAAGTGAGAACATGCATTTAGTCCAGGCGAAGGGGATACTGTCCGCGCACAATGGGATAAACGTCTACCGCGGGTGTACGCACGGGTGCATTTACTGCGACTCCCGCAGCCTGTGCTACCACACTCCGGTGCCGTTCGAGGACGTCGAAGCGAAGGAGAACGCTCCGCAGCTTCTTGAAGCCGCGCTGCGCTCAAAGCGGAAGCGCTGTATGATAGGGACCGGCGCAATGTGCGACCCGTATCTCCACGCCGAAAAGGAGCTTCAGCTCACCCGGCGCTGCCTTGATGTCATCAGCCGGAACGGATTCGGCGCAACAGTGCTGACGAAATCAGATATGGTTCTGCGGGACATAGACCTGCTGGAGCAGATCAACCGGGATTCAAAAGCGGTGGTTCAGATGACCCTGACCACCCTTGACGACGACCTGTGCCGCATAATAGAGCCGAACGTCTGCCCGACCTCCCGGCGATTTGAGGTGCTGTGCGAGCTGCGTGAACGCGGTATCCCGACGGTGGTGTGGCTGACACCGCTGCTGCCGTTCATCAACGATACCGAGGAGAACGTTCGTGGGATACTGGAGCTGGCTCACCGGGCGGGCTGCAAGGGCGTGATGGCGTTCGGAATGGGGCTGACCCTGCGCGACGGCAGCCGCGAATACTTTTACGAGGCGCTTGACAGGCACTTGCCGGGCGTAAAGGAGCGCTATATAAAGCGCTACGTGAACAATTACGAGCTGCCCTCCCCGGATACGGCGCGGCTTCTTGCGATGTTCCATGAGGAGTGCGCGCGGTACGGCATGATGTCCGATCCCGACAGGATATTCGCGTATCTGAATGAGTTCCCGGAGTGCGAGCAGCTCACATTATTCTGAGGTGAAACATGATAAACAACTATGTCAAGATGATATGCGGAATGCTGGAGCTTCCCATGCCGCAGGTGTTTTATAACGACTCCGCGCTTGAACCGGGGCAGCATGCAAGGCTCACGCCGGATGGGAAGCAGCTATATCTGAGGAAGCTGAAAACCGCGTCGCTGGATCAGCTTTTCGCGGCTTCGTCGGAGCTTCGGCGGGAGTGGCAGCGCCGCAGGGACGCTGCGATGTATTACGGGAGCTATAAAACGCGGGAGGAGCTTCCGCTGAGGGAGTTCAGCCTACAGCCCGCCGAGGTGGACGCGAACGCGTTCGCTGCCGTTGTGGCGTCGGCGTTTTTCGGCGTGGAGCCGGTGTTCGATGAATACCCGGGCGTGACCCGGAGCCGTATTGAAAGCCGCATCGCAGAGATACGCCGCGACGAGTTCCCGCAGCTTGCCGGAATGAAGCTGCCGCATTGATAAGTGGAGCAGCCGGGTTGATTTACATGAAGTTTAGAAGGTAATAAATTGTTTACAGGGGGGCACCTTTGAGCCGCCCTCCCGCACGGAGTGCGGATACTCTGCGCGCCGGCGCGCAGTCAAACGATCAAAGAGCGCTAAAGGCTGTGGGGGAAAACAAGAGTTTTCCCCCACAATCACATATTACTGATTTTCCTCCGCACCAAACACCCCGGCGGACTGCTGAGGCAGCGTCAGGCAGACTGAAATTCAGAATTAAAACTCAACCTTGAGACCTTCAGCGCTTCTGATGGTGTAATCCTTAGCTGTGCCCTCGGCTGTTACCTTGATGGTGTCGCCGCTGCGTACTGCCTTTACGGTCAGGACTACGCTGCTGTCTGCGTCGTAGATGGTGGTCTCAGCGGACTTGCCGTCCTCAAGCTGGTAGATAACGATGTCTGCCTTGTCGCCGTATGCGTAGGTGAATGCGCGCTCGAAATTACCGTAAGCTACGATGCTGTTCGGCTTTGCGAGCACCGGCATCTCAAAGTAGTTGTTCTTGGTGGAGTACCACTTGCCGCCCTCGTATACCCTGCCGCTCTGGATATCGGTCCAGTTTCCTGCGGGTACGTAGAAGTCCGCAATGCCCTCTTCATTGAATACCGGAGCAACCAGCAGGTTGTCGCCAAGCATGTACTGACGGTCGAGGGACAGCGTAGCGGGATCGTCCGCGTATTCCATTACCATTGCTCTCATCATCGGAACGCCGGTGGCGTGGGTCTTTTGAGCCTGCGTCCAGAGGTACGGCATGAGCTTGCCCTTGAGCTTTGTCCAGTGGCGGAGTACGTCGCAGCTCTCCTCGTCGAAGTTCCACGGAACGCGGTAGGAGCTGTTGCCGTGCAGTCTGGAGTGAGATGACATCAGACCGAATGCGCACCATCTCTTGTAGAGGTCGGGAGTGCCCTGAGCCTCAAAGCCGGAGATGTCGTGGCTGAAGTAGCCGAAGCCGCTCATGCAGAGGGACAGACCGCCGCGGAGGGTCTCCCACATGGATTCGTAGTTGGAGAAGCAGTCGCCGCCCCAGTGTACCGGGAACTGCTGACCGCCAACGGTCGCGGAACGTGCGAACAGGCACGCCTTGTCCTTGCCGTAGAATTCCTCGAGCACCTCGAATACACACTTGTTGTAGAGGTAGGTGTAATAGTTGTGCATCTTGTAGGGATCGCTGCCGTCATAGTAAACGACGTCCTTGGTCGGGATACGCTCGCCGAAGTCGGTCTTGAATGCGTTAACGCCCATCTCGCAGAGTGCGCGCAGCTTGCCCTTGTACCACTCGCATGCAGCGGGGTTAGTGAAGTCAACGATAGCCATGCCGGGCTGCCACATGTCGCCCTGCCATACGCTTCCGTCCTTGGTCTTGAGGAAGTAGCCGCCCTTCACGCCCTCGTCGAACATGGAGGAGCGCTGCGCGATGTAGGAGTTGATCCAGACGCAGATCTCAAGCCCCTTTGCCTTCAGTCTGTCCAGCATAGCCTTGGGGTCCGGGAACATTCTCTTGTCCCATGTGAGGTCGCACCAGTTGAATTCCTTCATCCAGAAGCAGTCGAAGTGGAATACCTCGAGCGGGATATCGCGCTCCGCCATGCCGTCGATGAAGCTGGAAACTGTAGCCTCGTCGTAGTTGGTGGTGAAGGATGTAGTCAGCCACAGACCGAATGTGTAAGCCGGAGTGAGGGCGGGCTTGCCGGTCAGGGTGGTGTAGGTGGAAACAACGTCGGTCAGCTTCCCGCCGCCGATAACGAAATACTCAAGGTGCTCGCCCTGAACCGAGAAAGCTACCTTGGAAACGGTCTCGCTTGCGACCTCGAACGTTACCTTCTCGGGGTGGTTAACGAACACGCCGTAGTTTCTGGAAGAAACGTAGAACGGAATGGACTTGTAGCTCTGCTCGGAGCTTGTGCCGCCGTCGTTGTTCCATACCTCGACAGTCTGACCGTTCTTTACGAATGTGGAGAACTTCTCGCCGAAGCCGTACAGGCACTCGCCTACGGATATGTTGAGCATCTCGCGCATTACAGCGCCGTCAGCAGTCTCGTCATGGGAGAAGAACGGCTTCATCTCATCGTTTGCCATGCGCTCGTTGGTCTTCCACTGATCCTCGGTGATATAGGACGTGGTGCGCCAGCCTTCCTTGGTGAGCAGCTTGTCGTTGTAGTAGTACTTGATGTCCCATGCGCCGCCCTTTGCGACAACTACCTTAGTATTGCCGGAAATAAGCTCGTATGCGCCGTCGGTCTCCTTGATGACGGGTCTGAAGCTCTTGTCCTCGTTGAGCTGGAAATCGGGAGACTTATGTACTCTTCCCTTGTAGTGGTCGATGGACACCTTGATGGTGTTCTCCAGTGTGGAAGTGAAGGTTATCTCAAGCACAGGACCGCCCAGGGTCATGCCTCTGTTGCCTATCCACTGGTTGGTGGCAAGTACGTTGACAGAGGTCTCATCTGCTGTTACCTCGTACATCTGGGTAGCGTAGTTCACGCCGTAACCGGGCTTGTTCAGCCATAATCCGTCTGCATACTTCATTGGTCATTTCCTCCGTAAATCTATTTCTCCGCAATGGGCGGTAATCGTTTACACACCCGATGGTCTTATTCTATCATACTTATATGAATTTTTCAAGGGGGTAAACAAAATTTTATTATTTTTTGGGAAAAAAATTGAATTATCCGAAAAAAGGCTTGAAATTTATATCGTACAGTTTTATAATATGGAATAAAGGATTCTCAGAAAAATACAGAATAGGGGGCATTCCATGAGAAATACAGATAAGAGAAGGGATATTCTCGACTTAAAAATAGGCAAGTCGGTAAAATATACAGCGGCGGCGTTTTCCGGAGCATTCATGCACCTCACCTTTCTGGTGATATTCGCTATTATTCAGCTATACGTCATGGTAATTTTCAATGTTTTCAGCGTTGGACTGTACATAGTACTGGGCATGATATGCAAGCGCGAGAACTTCGAGAGAAGGGCGTACAACTGGATATCCGCAATTTACTTTGAGATAGCCTTACACTCGTTTTTTTGCACACTGTTTCTGGGAGTTAACACCTGCTTCTTCCTCTACACGATGATGACCATTCCTGTGATGCTGTACTACCTGTTCCTCACCTGCGAAAAAAAGGTGTTCAAGCGCGGGACGCTGCTCTTCTCGCTTTGCTCGCTGGCGTTCCTGGGCGCGGCGCTGGTGTTCGACCACTTCTGCGACCCGTTCTTCTACACGTTCCGCAGACCCCTCACCCTTAACGAGACCGACCTCATGCGCACCATCAACATAGCCTTTAATATAGCACTGCTGTTCGGATTCAGCACGCTGTTCATTCTTGAGATACATAACCTCATAAACAAGCTCAACGAAACCAACGACCGGCTGAACTACATCGCCACCCACGACGCCCTCACCGGGCTGTACAACCGCCACAGCCTCACCGGAGCGCTCAGCGCGCTTAAAACCTCCGAACGCCCGTTCTGTATCGTAATGGGCGACCTCGACGACTTCAAGAAGGTCAACGACACCTACGGCCACGAGTGCGGCGACGTCGTGCTGAAAAGCGTATCCGAAGTGATACTCCGCAACATGGGCGGCGGGAACACCGCCTGCCGCTGGGGCGGCGAGGAGATCCTCATGATAATGTACGGCACCGCGATGGATTGTTTCAACACTATCTCCCGTATAAAAGCCCAGATAAACAACCTTAAAATCACGCACGACGGCACGCCTGTGAAGGTCTCTATGACCTTTGGATTCGCCGCCAGCGGCGAATCCGGGAGCCAGGATATCGACGCCATGCTCTCGACCGTCGACAAACGGCTCTACAAGGGAAAGGCAAGCGGCAAGAACGTTATCGTTGTCGAATAATACCGAATAAAGCAGGAATGTAAAATGAGCAAAGTAATCAAATTCGTAAAAAAGGAAGCCGTGCTGTTCATTTCTCTTGCGGCAGCGCTTATTTCAATGATATTCACCCCGCCGAACCCGGAATACCTCGGCTACGTGGACTGGTCGACCCTGGGGCTGCTGTTCTGCCTGATGGCGGCTGTGCAGGGCTTCGGAAGCATAGGCGCGTTCTCAAGACTCGCCGGAACGCTCACCAGGCGGTTCCACAGCACCCGCAGCCTGGGCGCGGCGCTGGTGCTGATGTGCTTCTTCCTCGCGATGCTGGTGACGAACGACGTGTCGCTGCTGACCCTCGTCCCGCTTACCATCGCGCTGTTCCGCAGCATGCCGGAGGTCTGTATCCGCACCATAGTTCTCGAGACCGCTGCGGCAAACCTCGGCTCCATGGCTACTCCGATGGGGAATCCGCAGAACCTCTATATTTACTCGCATTTCAGCATGCCGGTCGCGGATTTCTTCCGGGTAACGCTGCCTCCAACGGCGCTCAGCCTTGCGCTGCTCCTGCTCTCCGTGCTGATTATCCCCCGCAGTAAGCTGTCCGCGCCTGAAAGCCCTGAAAACGCCCCGGACGTACCGGCGTGCGCCTCTGGAAACCGCACGAAGCTTCGGGCGGCGCTGTTTTCCGCTGCGGCGGCGGTCAGCCTGTGCACCGTGCTGAGGCTCCTCGACTGGCGCATCTGCCTTGTCGTGGTGCTCGTGTGCGTATTGACTGCGGACTGGCGCGTGCTCAGACGCGTTGACTACGCCCTGCTCCTGACCTTTATATGCTTCTTCGTTTTCGTCGGGAATCTCTCCGCAGTCCCTGCCGTCAGGGAGCTTATCAGCGGCGTGGTTTCCGGTCGGGAAATGCTGGTCGGCGTACTGCTCTCGCAGGTGATAAGCAACGTACCCTGCGCGGTCATGCTCTCAGGGTTCACCGGGAATGCGGAACAGCTCCTGCTCGGCGTGGATATCGGCGGTCTGGGGACGCTCATAGCCTCCCTCGCGAGCCTAATCTCGTTCAAGCTTTACGGAGCCACCGCCGGAGCCAAAAAGGGCAGGTACTTTGCGGAGTTCTCCGCCTACAATTTCGCCATGCTGATAGTGCTTTTTGCGGCGCAGACAGGCTTCAACGCCCTGTCCGCCTGAATTTTCCCGCCCCCGCCTGCATATGCTGTACGGGGTGAGAGTATGGTTTACAGCTTCAACGACATCAGGTGCAAGGAGATAATCAACGTCCGCAACGGCTGCCGCATCGGCTTCCCGGACGATATTGAATTCGAGAACTGCACCGCTAAGATCTGCCGGCTCATCGTTTACGGAAAAGCGCGGTTCTTCGGGCTTTTCGGCAGAGAAGAGGACATCTGCATAAAATGGTGCGATATTGAGGTCATCGGCGAGGATACGATACTCGTATCCTGTCAGGAACCGTCAAATTCGCCAAAGAAGCGCGGCAAATTATTCGGAAATTTGTTGAAATAAACTCTGCGGCAGATGTTGAAAAAAATCTGCCGTTGTGGTATAATATTTCAGTAAGTGTGCGGAATAATATGCACAAATACACACACGGCGCAGCCGTTCCGCCGGTGCGCTCACGCGTCCGGGACGTTCAGCCGTGGAGGAAAATTCATTTTAACCAAATTCAGGAGGAAAAATCAATGGCAGTAGTATCTATGAAGCAGCTTCTCGAAGCAGGCGTACATTTCGGTCACCAGACAAGAAGATGGAACCCTAAAATGGCTCCCTACATCTTCACCGAGAGAAACGGCATCTACATCATCGATCTTCAGAAGACCGTAAGAAAGCTCGACGAGGCTTACAACTTCGTACACGAAGTTGCAGCAAACGGCGGCGAGATCCTGTTCGTAGGCACCAAGAAGCAGGCTGCTGATTCCATCAAGGAAGAGGCTACCCGCGCAGGCGCACATTATGTAAACGCCAGATGGCTCGGCGGCATGATGACCAACTTCAAGACCATTCAGAGAAGAATCGCAAGACTTGAGCAGCTCCACACCATGGAGACCGACGGCACATTCGACCTGCTCCCCAAGAAGGAAGTAATCAAGCTCAACCTCGAGATCGAGAAGCTCGAAAAGTTCCTCGGCGGTATCAAGAACATGAAGAAGCTCCCCGGCGCTCTGTTTATCGTTGACCCCCGCAAGGAGAAGATCGCAGTAGCTGAGGCTAAGAAGCTCGGTATCCCGGTTGTTGCTATCGTTGACACCAACTGCGATCCTGACGAGATCGACTACGTTATCCCCGGCAACGACGATGCTATCAGAGCAGTAAAGCTCATCGCCGGCGCTATGGCTGACGCTATCATCTCCGCTAAGCAGGGCTCCGCAGACGCTGCTGAAGAGCAGGCTGCTCCCGCTGAGGACGCTGAGTAATTCGTATATACACAACGTAAAATACAGTTAAAGGAGAACAAAAATGGCTAATATTACAGCAAGCGACGTTAAAGAACTTCGCGAAATGACCGGCTGCGGCATGATGGACTGCAAGAGAGCTCTCGTTGAGGCTGACGGCAACAGAGATGAGGCTGTTAAGATCCTCCGTGAGAAGGGCCTTGCAAAGGCTGCCAAGAAGGCAGGCAGAATCGCTGCCGAGGGTATCGTAAAGGCTAAGGTAAACGGCACAAACGGCGTTATCGTTGAGATCAACTGCGAAACTGACTTCTGCGCAAAGAGCGACAAGTTCCTCGAGCTGGTTGAGACCATCACTGACACTATCCTCGCTAACGACGCAGCAGACGTTGAGGCTCTCAAGAACTGCACTATCGCAGGCTGCGCACAGACCGTTTCCGAGTATATGACCGAGAAGATCGCCACCATCGGTGAGAACATGAATATCCGCCGTTTCACCAAGATGACCGGCACACTGGTTCCCTACATGCACGACGGCGGCAGACTGGGTACACTGGTTAAGCTCGACACCGACAAGCCCGAGGACGCAACTGTTCTCGCATGCGGCAAGAACGTAGCTCTCCAGATCACCGCTCTGAACGCACAGTACGTTTCCCAGGCTGATATCCCTGCTGACGTACTCGCTAACGAGAAGGAAGTACAGCTCGGCCTGGTAAGAACCGAGAACGAGCAGTCCGCTAAGCCCAAGCCCGAGAACGTACTTGAGAAGATCGTTGAGGGTCGTCTCAGAAAGTACTTCGAGGAAGTTTGCCTCCTCGATCAGAAGTACTTCAAGGACGATACAATGTCCATCGCTAAGTATGTTGAGTCTGAGGCTAAGGCGGCAGGCGCTTCCATCAAGATCGACTCCTTCGTACGCTACGAGCGCGGCGAGGGCATCGAGAAGAAGCAGGACGACTTCGCTTCTGAAGTTGCTGCTATGGCTAAGGGCTAATGCTAATCGCATAATGCAATACGGGGCTGTCCGCAAGGGCAGCCCTTTTTGTATGTAATAGAAAATCCCCGTAGCGCTTACGCGCCCCGGGGATTTACGTGCCGCTATATCACTTTGTTACTTTTTCCACTTCATTGAAATGTCAAACGCCTTGACGCTGTGGGTCAGAGCGCCGAGGGAGATTATATCAACACCGGACTCTGCGACCTCGCGGATATTCTCCATTGTGACGTTGCCGCTTGCCTCCAGCTTTGCCCTGCCGTTTACCAGCTTCACTGCCTTCGCCATCGTCGGGCAGTCCATGTTGTCCAGCATTATTACGTTCACGCCGCAGTCCACTGCCTCCTGAACCTCCTCGAGGTTTCTCGTTTCAACCTCGATCTGGAGCATGTGTCCTGCCTTCTGGCGGAGCGCGTTCACCGCCGCGGTGATACCTCCGTATGCGTCGATGTGGTTATCCTTGAGCATTGCCGCGTCTGTAAGGTTGTAGCGGTGGTTGCGGCCTCCGCCGACCGTTACCGCGTACTTCTGGAGAGGGCGCAGTCCCGGGAGAGTCTTGCGGGTATCCGCAATGCTGGCGTTGGTTCCCTTCACAAGCTCGACGCACTTGTTGGTGTAGCTCGAAATTCCGCTCATGTGCTGGAGCAGATTCAGAGATGTGCGCTCAGCTTTCAGCATGAGGCGGGTGTGTCCGGTGAATTCCGCGATGATATCGCCGTACTTCACCTTGTCGCCGTCCTTGAAGCGGCACTCGATCTTCATTTCCGGGTCGAGTATCGTGAATACCCGCAGCGCTACTTCGAGTCCGCACAGAACGCCGTCCGCCTTGGACATGAAATACGCCGATGAAATGCTGTCCTCCGGGATAAGCAGGTCAGCGGTGCTGTCGATGTAGTTGATGTCCTCGGTCAGCGCAGTCTTGATTATATCGTCAACGTAAAACGGTAAGAGTATCATTCCTTATCCTTCCTTTCAAGTACCTCTGTGAGAATTATGTACGCAACAGTCACCAGCGACTTCGTTTCAACGAAATCGGACGTGATCTCGTAGCCGCCGTTGTAGACCTGATCCTTCAGCTCCTTGATACGCGCGAGACCCTTCTCAGCCTCCTCGTAGTTCGGCTTGATGAAGTACGCCTTCTGCATGATATGGCGTATCTCGGTGCGGATACCGTGCGGAAGCGGCTTGCCCTCCGGGGAGCTCATCGGGTACTCAACGCACTCGCGGTCGTCCTCGCGGCGGTTCTTCGTGATGTCCTCGGCGATAAGACGGGAGAACACCAGCGCCTCCAGCAGAGAGTTGCTCGCCAGACGGTTCTTTCCGTGTACGCCGGTGTGGGAGCACTCGCCCGCAGCGTACAGACCGGGAATATTCGTAGCGCCCTTGCCGTCGACGTTGATACCGCCCATCAGATAGTGCTGGCAGGGGTAAACCGGGAACGGCTCCTTGGTCATGTCGTAGCCCTTCTCAAGCACCTTGCTGTAGATCATCGGGAAGTGTCCCTTGACGAACTCGGGATCCTTGTAGGAAATATCCAGCCAGAACTCATCGGAACCGGTCTCCGCCTGCTCCTTCATCATGCACTCGGAAACCACGTCGCGGGGAGCAAGCTCCTTGCGCTCCGGCTCGTACTTCTGCATGAAGCGCTCCTTGTGGCAGTTCAGCAGGTACGCGCCCTCGCCGCGGACAGCCTCGGAAACAAGGAAGCACTCGCGGTTCTTGCGGTCGGCGAACGCCGTCGGGTGGAACTGCACGTAGCTCAGGTTCTTTATCTCAGCGCCGAGGTTGTACGCGAGCTGAATTCCATCGCCGGTGGCGATTGCGGAGTTCGTGGTGTAGTCGTAGACTCTGCCGATACCGCCGGTCGCCAGGATAACTGCGTCAGCGCAGTAGTACTGGTGCTCCTGCTTTCCCGGCTCGTCGTTGTGGGCGAGGACGTCCGCGAAGAACATTCCGTCCTGCTTCTCAAGGCGGCAGAGCACAGACCAGTTGACTACGGTCACGTTTTTAAGCTCCTGCACCTGCTTTATCAGGTTGGTTTCGATCTCAAAGCCGGTTGTATCCTTGTGGTGGGCGATACGGCGGCGGGAGTGTCCGCCCTCGCGGGTAAGCTCGATGCTGCCGTCCTGCTTGAGGTCGAACTCAACGCCGTACTTCTCCTTCAGGCGCATAACGTCGGTGGGTCCCTGCTCGACAAGTATCTTTACGTTGTCGAGATTGTTCTTGTAGTGCCCTGCGACGAGGGTATCCTTTATATGAAGCTCGTAGCTGTCATTTTCCTTGTCCATAACAGCCGCAACGCCTCCCTGGGCAAGCGCGGAATTGCACAGCGTAAGCTCTCTTTTGCTCAGCATGAGGATCTTCAGATCCGGTGCGAGGTTCAGCGCGGCGTAGATACCGGAGATACCGGTGCCAACGATGATAACGTCATATCTTTGGAATTTCAAAGCGATCAGCCTTTCTTTTCCGGACTTTCGCCCGTTTATATCACCGCGACTGGGCGGTTGATTTTGTACTTGACATATCGGAAAAATATTGTTATAATACCGATATGTGTGTAATTACTTACGTCCGCGCACTCACGCGCAGACCGGGAAACTTACTCCGAATCCCGGAGTAACATGAGAAGGAGTAATTATGGAAGAAAAACACCTTACAAGGGCAATACTCATCGGTGCGGACACCGGCGAGTACGACGCCGAAAGCTCGATGGACGAGCTCTCAGAGCTTGCAAAGACCGCCGGAGCGGAGGAGCTTGCAAGAGTTCTTCAAAAGCGCGAAGCCTACGAGCCTGCCACCGTAATAGGCGAAGGAAAACTCGCCGAGGTGAAGGAGCTTTGCGGCTCACTTGGCGCGGAGCTTCTTATATTCGACTGCGAGCTTACCGCGTCGCAGATACGAAACGTTGAGGACGAAACCGACGTCCGTGTCATCGACCGCACCATGCTGATACTGGATATCTTCGCAGGCCGCGCGGTCTCCCGTGAGGGCAAGCTGCAGGTCGAGCTTGCGCAGCTGAAATACCGCCTGCCGCGGCTCATGGGAATAGGCGCTTCCCTGTCGAGGCTCGGCGGAGGAATCGGCACGCGAGGCCCCGGCGAGACCCAGCTTGAAACCGACCGCCGCCATATCCGCAGGCGTATCGACAAGCTGTCAGCGGAGCTGAAGGAGCTTGAGGAGCGCCGCGGCTACGCGCGTGACCGCCGCAAAAAGGACAGCGTGCAGGTCGGAGCCATCGTGGGCTACACCAACGCGGGAAAATCCACGCTGCTGAACCTGCTGACCGGTGCGGACGTCCTCGCGGAGGATAAGCTGTTCGCCACCCTCGACCCGACCTCCCGGGCTATAGAGCTTCCCGACGGAAGGAGTCTGCTGCTCGTCGATACCGTAGGACTTATCCGCCGTCTGCCGCACCATCTGGTGGAGGCGTTCAAATCCACGCTTGAGGAGGCCGCCTGCGCGGACATCATAATCCACGTCTGCGACGTATCCGACCCGGAAGCCGCCGAGAAAGCGGACGTAACGCTGAAGACCCTCGCCGACCTCGGCGCCGCCGAGATACCGGTAGTCACCGTGCTCAACAAGTGCGACCTGCTGACCGAGAATATCCCGGAGGACGATTCCACGGTGAAGATAAGCGCGAAGAAGGCGCAGGGGATCGACAGGCTGCTGAAGGTCGTCGCCGCGAACCTTCCGGAGACCGCGAAGCGCATGAAGCTGCTGCTTCCCTACGACAAGGCGGGATTCACCGCGAAACTGCGTGAAAACGGCAAGGTGTTCACCGAGGAGTACACCGAAACCGGCGTACTTGTGGACGCACTGGTAGACCAGATGCTGATAAAGCAGATGTCGCAGTACGAAACCGAATAACCTTTGCGGGGCGCACGCCCCGCATTTTTTAATTCGGAATTATGAATTCGGAATTTCGGTGTCCCACTTCGTGGAAATGCTTTAAATTCGATACAATCGGAAATCCGCCGCGAAAGCGGCAACCATGATTCCGAATTTCCTAATTAAACGCTCATTAGATGTAAGCGTCAGAAATTATTCCTCAATGCTGACCTCTGTTCCGCCGATGGGGCGAACGCTCAGAACGTGGCAGGAGCCTGCGCCGAATGTCCTCTCAATGTTCATCTTGAACTGCTGGAGCATTTCCAGCGGAACAAAAGCCTGGATCGTTCCCGCGAAGCCGCCGCCGTGGACTCTGCATGCGCCCTTGCGGTGCAGTGAGTACTCCGCAACGTTCAGCGCGATGGAAAGGCACTGGTGCTTTATGTCGGAAGCCGCGTAGATGTTCTGGAGGTACTTGTAGGAGCTGTCGCCGGATTCCTTCACGCTGGAGAGGAAGTCGTCGAAGTTGCCCGCCTTGAGTGCGTGTACCAGCTTGTCAACGCGCTCGTTCTCGTCGAAGAAGTGTATCGAACGGAGCACCGCCCTGTCGCCGAACTGCTCGCGCAGTACGCGGATATTCAGCATGATGTCGTCCTTGGAGAGCTGACGGAGGGTATCGCAGGTGAAGTATCCCGCAACCGCCTTCATCTCCTGCGGGATAGCTGCGTACTCGGCGGTGAGGTCTGCGTGGTCGCCCTTGGCGTCGACTATGCACAGCGCGTGGCCGAACTTCTCGAAATCAGCGGGTACGCTCTCGATGATGGGGCTTGAAGTGTCCTTGAAGTCGATGGCGATGAATCCGCCCACGGAGGACGCCATCTGATCCATCAGACCGGAGGGCTTGCCAAAATAAACATTCTCGGCAAACTGGGAGATCTGCGCGATCTTCACTGCGCTTACCTGACCGCCGTTGTACAGGTGGGAAAGGATCGTTCCGACCAGAACCTCGAACGCCGCAGAGGAGGAAAGTCCGCTGCCCTTCATTACGTCGGAGGTGGTGTACGCGCGGAAGCCGCCGATCTTCATTCCTTCCTTCTCGAAGCCTGCTGCAACGCCGCGTATCAGCGAAGCGGAGGAGTTCTTCTCCTCGGGCACGACCGCAAGCTGGGAAAGATCCACGCTGTCCTCGGGGAAGCCCTCTGACTTGATCACGATCTTGTCGTCCTCGGTAGGTTCAACTACGGCGATGACATCAAGGTTTACGCTGGCTGCGAATACCTTGCCGTGGTTGTGGTCGGTGTGGTTTCCGCATATCTCGGTTCTTCCCGGCGCGGAAAAGAATCTGTGCTCGCCGATGGAGCCGAAATGCTCCGCGAATGCGGTCACTGCACTCTTGTAGCGCTGCTTCTGTGCCTCCGCCTGGGAGCTGGGGTAAATGTCCTTGATGGTCGAGATTACAGGTTTCATTTGATTTTACCTTTCGTAATTAGGTTATTTTTGGGGCAACACCGCACAAAGACCATTTATTGGATTTTGTACGTGTCTTGCTTGCATCTTTTCCGTCATCTTGCACAATTCGTCCTAGCAAGGCGTCAGCCTTGCGTCGTCCTCATTGTACAATCTGACGAAAAATCTGACTGCGCAATACACGCACAATCTTTGTGCGGTATTGCCTTAGAACTGCGTTTGCAGCGAGTTACGTTATTCCTTTTCTTCGTAGAACATGTGCTTCTTTTTCTCCCGGTGCGACACGACAGACATGACCGGTCCAAGTGAAGCGTAGCTCATCACAAGGGAGGTTCCTCCGGTGCTGACGAACGGTAGCGGAATGCCGACTACAGGTCCTGCGGAGAGCACCATCGCGATATTTATGACGCAGTGGAACGTGAACATTGCGAACACTCCCACGCAGATTAGCTTACCGAGCGGGTCGATCGCCGAGGAGGCGTCCGACAGGAGCTTTATGCACATTACGGACAACGCGATGACCACCGCCATACAGCCGATGAATCCGAACACCATGCCGATGTACGCGAAGATGAAGTCGTTGTAGCCCTCCGGGACGTAGGTGTACGTCGTGGCGTGGGTTCCAAGCCCGGTGAGCTGCCCGGAGCCCATCGCAACTTTGGCGTTGTACTGCTGCATGTAGTCCCCGATACGCTCAGCGTTCTGGAGTTCCTCGTCCCACAGCAGCCTGAAGCGCTTGCGGTGGTGCTCGCCCATTACGAAGTTCCACGCGACGTAAGCCACGACCGGAACAGCCACCAGACCGGCAGCAATATACTTCCAGGACATTCCTCCGGCGAACATCATGCAGATGAAGATAAACAGGAACACCAGCGCGGAGCCGGCGTCGCCCTGTAGCATGATAATTCCGAACGGAACGCCGAAATGCAGGCACAGCAGAAGGAAATGCGGAAGCGTGTTCATCTTGTCGCCAATCTTTGAAATATGCCATGCCAGCGACAGTATGAACGCGAGTTTCAGTATTTCGGACGGCTGTATCGTAGTCACGCCGAGATCCAGCCAGGCGAGGTCGTCGTCACGCCGGACTCCGAGAGGGGTCCACAGCAGAAGCTGAAGTATCAGCGCGGCCGGCACGTAAATGAACCAGCATTTTGCCATTCGTTTGTAGTCGATCATTCCGACCACAATGCAGGCACAAACGCCGATTCCGCATGCCACCAGCTGAGTCTGGATATAGTCGTCCTTGACAAACCCAATCTCATTTAGAGAGCACAGCAGGTAGATATCGAAAGCCGAGATACACAAGCATATCAGCATGAGTATCCAGTCGATATGCTTAAAGTAGTTCCCGAGCCATTTTAAAACAGTTTTCATTTATATTTTTACCCGAACAGATGGTCGTAGGATCAGATGTTTGTATTTTTATATACACTATATATTATATACTCTTTTGCGCTTTTTTGCAAGGAGAAATCGGCTTAATCACGCCTTCATAAGAAATTTCGCCATTCTTTATAAATTACAGAACCGATTTGAAAAATCTTCGGCTTTTTTTACAATACCAGTCATTCTGCGGCGCTGATTCGCTTTCATGTTCGTCAACAGTAAAAATTTTACTATTGGGAAGCCAAAAACACAAATTTTGTGCAAAATGCTAATTGAAAACGTTTTATCAATAGTGTATTATATAAATATAGACAACAGGACAGAAGAGGTGAAACGCGCTTGAATATCACAATAAAAGATGTAGCAAAGGCGGCAAACGTTTCCGTTGCAACGGTCTCCCGCGTGCTGAACAAGAAATCCAACGTATCCGACGAAGCAGTGCAGGCGGTCAACAAGGCGGTCGAGGATCTGGGGTACTCTCCGAACTTCCTCGGGCGCGACCTCCGGAAGAGCGAGACAAAGCGGATACTCGCGATAATCGCCTCCACCGAGCAGAGTTTCTACTCGGAGGTGCTCCGAGGAATGCAGGACGCCGCGTACATGCAGGGCTACGACGTACTGATAGCCACCACCCGCGACGACCCCGAACACGAAATGCACCTGCTGGGAATGCTGTTTTCAAAGGCGGTGGACGGAGCCGTGCTGCTCGCGCCGAAGCTCGACAGCCGCACTATCTCGGAGCTTGCGAAGAAGTACCAGCTTGCGATGTGCCTTGAGCGCCTCGAGGACTGCAATATACTGTGCGTGACCATCGACAACGAGCGCGCAGGCTACGACGCCACGAAATACCTCATCGACAAGGGGCGCCGCAGGATAGGTCTGCTGACCACCGAGGTGCGCAGTCAGTCCTCCATTGACCGCGAGAAAGGCTACAGACGCGCCCTCCAGGAAGCTGGGATACCGCTTGACGAGAACCTGATATACTATGGCGGATATGACGCGGATAGCGGCACGCGCGGCTGTGAGAAGCTGATGAATCAGCCCAGGCGCCCGGACGCTATCTTCTCGATATCGGATACCATCTCCATCGGCGCCATGACATACGCGCTGAACAACGGCATTACAGTCGGCAAGGACGTGCTGTTCTTCGGGTTCGACAACATTGCGTACTCGCATATGTTCATACCTCACCTGACAACGGTCGAGCAGCCGTGCTACCTCCAGGGAAAGACCGTTATCGAGAAACTGATACACAATATCAAGTCCGAGGATAAGGACACCGGGACTTATAAGCTCCCGCACAGGCTGATTCCCCGGGAATCAACCGGAGATAAGAGCATTTGATTCTGGAAATATAACTCTATAATTTAGATGTGTAATGTTCTTCCGAAACAGTCCACCGGACTGTTTCGGAGGAAAGGCTCAACAAAGACAATGTGTTGCTTGTGGGGGAAAACTCTTGTTTTCCCCCACACCCCTTTAGCGCTTTTTGGACGTTTAACTGCGCGCCGGTGCGCAGAGTATCCGTGCTCCGCACGGAGTATCCGCACTTCGTGCGGAGGTTTCGCCTGACGGCGACAAGGGCTCCGCCCTTGACTCCCGATTTGGGGTTGAAGTAAGCGGAACACTCGCCGCTAAATTATAGTTTCCCCCAGCAACATAATAAACCCAAATTCTCAGTTTCTCTCCGAGACCATGACCATATCTCACACAAAAACAAGGCTGCCTTTCGGCAGCCTTGAAATGTATTGAGAAAGTCAATTACTTTCTGGTGGTCTTCTTAGCAGTGGGCTTCTTAGCGGAAGCCTTGGGAGCAGCCTTCTTATCGGAAGCCTTTGCAGCAGCGCCTGTGCCGGAAGCTACGTCGATATCGTCAGTCCAGCTATAGAGCTTACGCAGCTCAGCGCCGACCTTCTCAAGCTGATGCTCGCTCTCGATGCGGCGGCAAGCGTTGAAGTGGCTTCTGCCCATCTTGTTCTCGGTGATCCAGTTGCGTGCGAATGTACCGTCCTGAATCTCGTGAAGAACCTTCTTCATTTCCTTCTTGGTATCCTCGGTGATGATTCTCTTGCCGATCTCGTAGTCGCCGTACTCAGCGGTATCGGAGATGGAGTATCTCATCATCTTGAAGCCGCCCTTGTAGATCAGGTCAACGATCAGCTTCATCTCGTGAATGCACTCGAAGTATGCGTTCTGGGGATCATAACCAGCCTCAACCAGGGTCTCGAAACCAGCCTTCATCAGGGCAGTTACACCGCCGCAGAGTACGCACTGCTCACCGAACAGGTCGGTCTCAGTTTCGCACTGGAATGTGGTGTCAAGAACACCGGCTCTGGAGCCGCCGATACCAGCAGCATATGCAAGACCGATGTCGTGAGCTCTGCCAGAAGCGTCCTGATATACTGCGATAAGGCAGGGAACGCCTCTGCCGATCTGGTACTCGGAACGTACAGTGTGACCCGGGCCCTTAGGAGCGATCATGATAACGTCAACGTCAGCCGGCGGAACGATCTGACCGAAGTGGATATTGAAGCCGTGTGCGAAAGCAAGGATCTTGCCTGCGGAGAGGTTCGGAGCGATGCTTTCCTTATAAAGATCAGCCTGTCTCTCATCGTTGATGAGGATCATGATGAGATCTGCCTTCTTAGCAGCCTCAGCGGCTGTGTAAACCTTAAAGCCTGCGTCCTCAGCCTTCTTCCAGCTCTTGGAGCCTTCGTACAGACCAATGATGACATTAACGCCGCTCTCCTTGAGGTTCAGAGCGTGTGCGTGACCCTGGCTGCCGTAGCCGATGATAGCAACGGTCTTGCCGTCGAGCAGGGACAGGTTGCAGTCTTCCTGATGATAAATCTGTGCCATTGTTTTGTATCTCCTTTTGAAGAATATTATACGACGCCTTGTGAGCGAGGTTATACGAATTTAAACCCTTACGGCGGCTTCGCCCTTCTGCATGGCAATGGTGCCGGTGCGGACCACTTCCTTGATGCCGTAGGGACGCAGCAGCTCCTCGTATGTGTCGAGATTCTGCTTCGTGTCGGAAAGCTCGATCGTCATTGAGTTGGTCGAGATATCAGAGATCTTGCCCTTTGCTATGTCTGCAATACTGATTATCTCAGGGCGCTGCTTGGGCGTGCAACTAACCTTTATGAGCACAAGCTCACGTGTGACCGCCGAATCACTATGCAGCGTCTTGACCTTGATAACGTCGATGAGCTTGTTGAGCTGCTTCTCGATCTGTTCAAGGGTGTACGCGCTGCCGTCGGCAACTATCGTAATGCGGGATACGCGCTCGTCGTCGGTGACGCCCACGGCAAGGCTGTCGATATTGAAGCCTCTGCGCGCGAACAGTCCGGCAACCCTGGCGAGGACTCCGGCATGGTTTTCGACCAGTACTGAAATTGTATGCTTCATATGCCCACCCCCGTCACAGAATCGTCTTTTCGAAGTCCTCTACCGCCGCCTCGATGAGGTACGGCTTGTCGGACTCCAGCATGCGCTTTATCGCGCCTTCCATCTTTTCGGGGCTGTCAACCAGCTCGTTTGCAATACCGTATGCGTCCGCCAGCTTTGTGAAGCAGGGGCTTCCGTCGATGGAAACCGCCATCAGCCGGTTGTCGTACGCCTTCTCCTGAAGCTCGCGCACCATTCCGAGGTAATTGTTCCTCATCACGATGACCTTTACGGCAACATCGTGCTGAACAGCCGTTGCAAGCTCCATCATCTGCATCTGGAACGAACCGTCGCCGCAGATCGCAACGACCTGCCTTGACGGATCAGCGAGCTTTGCGCCGATAGCCGCCGGCAGCGAGTAGCCCATCGTACCCATGCCGCCGGAGGTCAGGAACCTGCCGCCGTTGATGGTGATGTTGCGCGCCGTCCAGATCTGGTTCTGACCTACGTCCGCAACGACTACAGCGTCGTCGGGAAGCTGTCTGTCCAGGGCGTGTATGAACTCCTTCGGGTTTACATAACCCGCGGGAGCCGGCTCTATCGCCTTATCCTCGCGGAACCCGTCGAGCTGCTTCTTCCAGCCGGAGTTGTCCGCGCCGCCCTTCACAGCCTCGAGAAGCTGCCCCAGGACGAGCGTGAGGTCGCCGACTATCGGGATATCCACGTCGAGGTTCTTTCCGATCTCGGCGGGGTCTATGTCAATATGGATAACTGTCATGTCGTCGCGCTGCTTCATTGCCGCAATAGCGCGGTCGCCCACTCTCGCGCCCATCAGTATGAGCGTGTCGCAGGAGTTTACCGCGGTATTCGCCGCCTTGCAGCCGTGCATGCCGAGCATTCCATAGAACAGCGGCGAATCAGTCGGGATAGCGCCCAGACCCATCATCGTGGAAACCACGGGGATATCGGTCTTTTCAGCGAAATCTCGCATAAGAGCCGCGGCGTCGCCGGTGAAAAGCCCGCCGCCGGCAAGTATAAGCGGCTTCTTCGACTCTGCTATCGCAGCAGCCGCGCGCTTTATCTGGTTGCCGTTTCCGGTGCTGCTCGGGCGGTAGCTGCGGATATCCACGGCCTCAGGATACTCGAAGTCTATCTCGGCCTTCTGAACATCGAACGGAACGTCTATCAGCACCGGGCCTCTTCTGCCGGTGCCCGCGATATAAAACGCGCGCTTGAACACCTCGGCGGTGTCCTCAGGGCGCTTGAGAAGGTAACTGTGCTTTACGAACGGCTCTGCGGAGCCTGTGATATCCGCTTCCTGGAAAACATCTCTGCCTATCTGGTCGGAGTTCACCTGACCGGTGATCACCACCATCGGCACGGAATCCATATACGCCGTTGCGATCGCCGTGATGAGATTCAGGGCGCCGGGACCGCTGGTCGCGATGGCGACTGCGGGCTTGCCGGTAATGCGGGCGTAGCCGCTTGCGGCATGGCCTCCGTTGACCTCGTGGCGGACGAGTATATGACGGATATCTGTTTTATATAATTCATCGTAGAAAGGGCAGATAGCGGCACCGGGATAACCGAAAACGGTGGATATACCCTCGGCTGAGAGACATTCTGTCATAGCCTTTGCTACAGTCATGCGAACCTTACTCAAATCCTGGAACATTCCTTTCGGACGCCGCCCCGTGGCAGCGCACACAATTTCTATATTAGATACAGCTTTATTATACCAAACAACAGCGCACTTGTCAAGAGAAATATGCAAAAAAGCTCCCGTTTTGTCACAGATCGGGGGCAGGCGTGCAAGACAGGCGCAAAACAGCGCATATAAAACCCCGCCGAAGCCCGTTCCGGCGGGGTTTAACGTTATTCCGGCTTCCTGGTGAGCTTTCTATAGCGCTCAAGCTGTTCCGACCACATATCATGCTCCTGCGGAAGGAACTCCTGCGTAAGCCCGGACTGCGTGATGATACGCCGCGCCTCCGCGATATCCGGTATCTCGCCGAGCGCGATGAGCGTGGAGATACCATTGCCCAGCGCGGTCGCCTCCGTGGGACCCGCGACCGCCGGGATACCCGCAGCGCCCGCGGTAAGCTGGCACAGCAGCTTATCCTTGGTGCCGCCGCCTATCATGTGGATACGTCCGTACTCAAGTCCGGTCAGCGCGGTCATTTCCCGGAGGGTCAGCGCGAACTCGCACGCCAGGCTCTGGTAAATGCACCGCATTATCTCGCCCGGCTCCTTCGGAACCGGCTGATTTGTGCGCCGGCAGTACTCCTGGATCTTCGGCGGCATGTCGTCCGGAAGGGCGAACTCCGGCGCGGCTGGGTCAATAAAACTCTGGAACGGAGCCGCTCCCCTAGCCATGCTCTCAAGGTCGGCGAAGCTGTAGCCCGCGCACCTCGTGGAGTTATACCACCTGCGGGTCTCCTGGATAAGCCACAGACCCATGATGTTCTTCAGCAGCGTTGTGATGCCGCCGCAGCCGCCCTCGTTGGTAAGCCCCATCTTGAGAGCCTGCTCGGTTACGACCGGACGTTTCAGCTCCGTGCCGAAAAGCGTCCAGGTGCCGCAGCTCAGGAACGCGAACTTTTCCTCCTGCGTGGGAACCGCAAGCACCGCCGAAGCCGTGTCGTGGGAAGCGCAGGCGTACACCGGGACCGGCTCTATGCGAAGCTCGTCGGCAAGCTCCTGCTTGAGCATTCCGTAGCGCTCCCCGGGCTGTATCAGCGGCGCGAAGATACGCTTCGGAAGCCCCAGCGCCTCGATGAGCCGGATATTCCAGCCCCGGGTCTTCTGGTCGATGAGCTGGGTGGTGGTCGCCTCGGTGAATTCGCTGCGGCACTCCCCGGTCAGGAAGTACGCGAACAGATCGGGCATCATAAGCAGCTTTTCCGCGCGGAATATCGCGTTTTTCTCGTGCTTCACAAGGTAGTTGAGCTGGAACAGCGTGTTTATGCTCATCGGCTGTATGCCGCTCTGCATGAAAAGCTCCTCCGCCGGGATGCTGCCGCACACCTCCTCGACCATGCCCTCGGTGCGGCGGTCGCGGTAGTGAACCGGCTTTTCCAGGAGCTGTCCGTCCTGACCTATCAGTCCGAAATCCACGCCCCAGGTGTCAATGCTTATCGCGTCGAAGCCCCCGTTGAACACGCCGAAGCTGAGCGCTGTCCTCATCTGCTCCCACAGCTCGTCGATATCCCAGCGGAGGTGTCCGTCCTCGGTCACGGGGACGTTCGGGAAACGGTGGATCTCCTCAAGTGTGAACCCGCCGTTCTCGCAGCGGCAGAGCATTGCGCGTGCGCTTGAAGCGCCGAAATCAAATACTAATACGGTCTTTGGCATAAAAAACTCCTGGAATTAGATCTTTTTCTCAAGGCAGACGAGCTGCACTCCGGTAAGCCAGTTGAACGTACACGGAACTATCCCCGCCTCGCGCCGGCGTACTCCAGCACGAACAGCTCGCCAAGGGAAACCGCGGTCTCAGCCGTGGCGCGCACGGGATATGCCCCGCGCTGCCAGCCGATACTGCCCGATTCTTCTTCATCGTGGATATGGTCGTATATCTCTGTTACGGCGTCTATATCCGCTTCTGCCGCCTTTCTTATGGTCACCTCTAAAAACCGGTTTGAAAAGGGAAAATGGGTAGAGTGCACCGAATGCGATGAAAGCCGACGAAGTAAGGCTGTATGCCTTACGAGGAGGTTTGAAGAAGCAGTCGGTGTGCTATACACATTTTCACTCAAACAAGGTTTTTAGAGGTGACCTTATGTTCACGGATTCTCCTCAGTGGTACTTTCTGTATCCGGGGTGTCTTATCGGGAAGGACTTTCCTATCTCGCAGCACTCCTGTATCTTATCCATCGGGAGGTCCTTCGCGCCGCCGAGCTGACGCGCCACAAGGCTCACCTTCGCGAAATGCTCCAGCGTTTCCATGCGGTAGTACGCCTGAATGATATCCACGCCGACGGTAAGCGCGCCGTGGTTCTCCATCAGTATCGTGTCGTGGTTCTCGAGGAACGGAACTATGCTGTCCGCAACGCCCACCGAACCGGGGGTGTCATACGGAGCTATCGGAACGCTTCCCAGGAAAATTATAGCCTCCGGCATGGTGTAGTCGTCAAGCGGGATATGCGCGATGGCGAATCCGGTGGCTGTCGGCGGGTGCGCGTGGACTACGGCGTTGACCTCCGGGCGCGCGGCATAGCAGCGCAGATGTACCTTGAACTCGCTGGTGGGCTTGTACCCCGGGAGTCTCGCGGGCTCTACGACCTCGTTGTCGGCGTTCATCTTGATGAGCATATCCGGCGTGAGCATAGCCTTGCTGGTGCCGGTTGGAGTAGTAATGAAATTGCCGTCCGGCAGGCGCGCGGAGATGTTGCCGTCGTTAGCCGCCACGAAGCCGAGCTGCCACAGTTTGTGGCCGACCTCGCATATTGCTTCCCTGATCTCCTGTTCAGTCATGTGTTAGTACCTTCCTGTTCGTTTGAATTTTCGGACATGTAATCCTTTACCTACAATTTTATCATGTATCTTCGCAAAAGTAAAGGATTAATCGCAGGTTTTTATTTGTGCATAATCAACAAAAATCGCCGCCGTGATTTTTAACCTCCACCTCATGGCAACGGCTTGTAATATTCAGGTTTTTGTAGTATAATGATTGCATGGATCATTATGACCGGGGAAATTTTACAGTTTCTTACGGCGGTGACATATAAACCGAATAAACCTAACTACGGAGGTGCGCTTGGTGAGTGGCAATAGTGTGAAATGGATACCCCTCGAGGGAATGGAGCTTACGGCGGCTGATCTTGCTCCGGCTGAAAAGCTGCGTAAATTCGGCTTTTCGCTGGTGTGCTGCAGTTTCGGCTCCGGGAAGCTGACTAAGGCCGGGCTGTGCATATATGACGTGCTCGCAGAAAAAGAGACCCCCAACATACTGGTGGTGACTTCCGCAAGGGAGATATACGGCTGGTACCGCATACTGATGACCGGTATCGGCGCAGACTTCAAGGTGATAAACGGCGCTGCGAACGAGATAGTGTTCTTCACCGGAGACAGCTCTAATCTCTACCTCTGCCCCCCCGCCGCGCTGGACGCTGCAAACGGGCTGAAAACAAAGGTCCCGGCTGATTTCCAGTGGGATCTCATAATAGTCGACGACGAGCAGAGCCTCTCCGCCCCCGACTGCCGGAAACTTTCCGAGCGCATTCCGTGGAAGTCCGAGCGGCTGCTGATGTTCACGCAGTTCCCCGCGCAGAACGGCGAGGAACGCGCTGCGCTTTCAGAATTTGTGAAATCCACGCTCGCAGAGGAGGCAAACGCCTCCTGCGCCGACAGTCTCGACTTCACGGTGAACGGCGTTCCGCTGGGTTACGATACTCCCCTGCTGCTTGCGGGCGACAAGCATATATGCTCCGGCGCGCTCAACGTTGAGACAGCGGACTACGGCTTCGACGACGCGTTCCTCGCCGGACTGCGGCGCCGCTCGGATATCCGCACCGGGCTTCCCTCCTACAAGTACGGCGGAAATATCTTCGAGGACTACGACGTCGAGGACATGAAGGGGCTGTACCAGAAGTCCACCTACACTCCGTCTGACGTTGCGGAGCTTCGCGCAGTGGACAAGAAGCTCGACTGCTTCCTGAACCTCGCGGACAAGGTGGCTTCCGATGAAAACAGCCGCGCGATGATCTACTGCTGCGACAGGAACACCGTGGATTACCTCCGCAAGGTGCTGTCCGCGATGTATTCCGAGAGCCGCGTAAAGACCGCCCGCAGCGAGCTTTTCAGCAACAAGGATATCCTGCGCAAGCTCCAGGTCGACGACAGCACGGTTTACCCGAAGTTCGTCATCGCGATGGACGATATCGGCGCAGTCGGCGACGGCTTAGACCGCATAACGGACGTGTTCAGCTACGAGCTGCCGGATTCCGCAGTGCTCCTTGAGCGCCGCGTGACCCGCCACGGAACCGCTCACGAAGCGGATCGCAGGTTCGTTTTCTTCCGCGACAGCAACAAGCTGTTCGACAGCCGCATGCTCGGCAAGGTGCTCTACGCAAGCCTTCCGAACGCATTCTGCGGCGATATTCCCGCGCGGAACGTCCTTCTTGATATTCCCGCAAAGGGCGAATACATCGCCGAGCTGGTGGCGGACCTCCGCTACGCGGAAAGCTACGCAAGCGAAGTCGACAGCTGCTACGACCTCATCAAGAAGGTCAAGGCGGACTACGAGCTGCTCGGCGCCGGAAACCTCTCCAACGCCCGCCATCTGGCGGAATTCGCGGGAAAGCTCCTTGCAAGGGTGTGCAGGTTCTACGGCATTGAGAAGGACTCCTCCCCCGAGGAGATCGCAGCGGCGGCAGACAAGCTCTCCGGGCTGTGCCAGGCAGCTGACGGAGCGCTCTCCGCGGTTCCCGCCGACATGGTGGAGAAAATATCAAAGAGCCTTGACGCCGACCCGGCAGCACAGCCCTTCGGCGAGGAAGCTATCGCGGGTCTGGAGCAGGCGAAGCAGCGCGTCAACGAGCTGCACAGCGGCAGCCACTACCACCTCATGATAAAGAACGACATACAGTCCCTTAACGACTGCATACAGTACCCGGTGCTCTACAACATCTGGAAGTACAGAGTGCGCGAGCAGGACAGCGTGCGTTCATTCAGGGATTTCATCAGGATCTACAACGACGGAATGTGATCCGTATCCACAGCCTGACCTCCCCGCACGGGGCCGGGCGAATATACAGCAAATTTGAAGTGCGGAGAAACGGGGCGTATTTATGAGCGAGAACAACGAGCAGGTCGAAAAGCTACTCGGTGACTTCTTCGAACGGCACACCGCCGGAGATAAGGAAGGCATGAACGAAGTACTCCAGAAGATACAGCTTATGCTGTATTCAGGCGAAACTGACAGCACTCCGTTCAAGGACTATTTCAACAATATGTACACCGGCAGAAGCGCGATAAATGTTTCAGGCATGGTAAGCGACTACCCGCGCGAATCCATCATACGCGAGCTGCTTCAGAACGTATTCGGGTGCGACTACGACGAGAGCGATATCAAGGTAATGATAGAGTTCCTCGACGAGGGGCAGGTAAAGCTCACATACAACGAGACAGGCTTCACGCTGGAGCAGGTGTTCTATTACCTCTCCGTCGGCAGAAGCGAGGAGGGCAAGGACCGCGAAGGCAGATTCGGTCTCGGCGCCAAGAGCGTTTTCGCGAACGTAGACTGGTTCAAGATGCGCTCGAACAACTACCAGCTCCGCGTTGTGAACGACGGCGGAATGCTCAAGGTGCGCGAGCTGGAGCTTACGGCTGAGCAGTTCAAGCACACCGAGGTAGTGTTCGCGCTGGACGAGGCGGATCAGAAGAAGCTTCACGACGACCTTGTGAACATGACCTCCGCCAAGGGCGACTATATCAACATGATAGACCTGTGCTTCGCATTCCTCAAGAAAAAGCACCTCAAGTCCACCGACGAGCAGGAGTGCCCGCAGCGTACGTTCAACATCGCCGTGATCAACTTCGGCAAGCCCGAGGTAGTATATAAGATCCAGAACTACCATCGCGACCAGAACGACCTCCCGAAGATACGCTTCAGCGAGAACGGCAAGTCCGTTGCGGACTTTATCCACATGGAGGAGAACGGCTTCGTTTACCTGATACCGTTCGCTATCTCCGGTGCAAAGCGCGAGGCTGCCAAGGTGCTGATGAGCAAGTACAACTACTTCTCCACCTTCGAGCTGACCGGTCTTGTGAAGGCAAGCCGCCAGGACTTCCTCAAGGAGCAGCTCTCGGCGTTCTTCGTCAGCGTTCCTAACCGCTACATCACGAACAACCGTTCCGGTATCCGCCACGACTGCATAGAGGAAGTATCCACCGAGATCGAGGAGGATATCCTCGACATCGTCGACCAGTACCGCAGGCTGTTCGTGCTTCAGCTCACAAAGCGCCCCGATAATCCCGAGCGCTACATGCTGCGTCCGGCACAGTACGTTTTCGAGTTCTTCTACAACTATATAAATACAAGCGGCCTTGTAAGGGGACTTCGCGAGAAGTTCGCGGAGAGCATCTCCATCAAGTTCCCCGAGACCGAGGAGCCGGTATCCTTCACAGACCTTCGCGCCCGCGGCTACTTCAACGAGCGTAACGACACTGATATCGAGGATCACGACAGCGGCGCCGCCGGTCAGGCTCTGCTTGCAGACCTCGACCAGATGAAGGAGTGGTTCGGCAGCGACGAGGACCACGTTTTCGCCGCAAAGTACAACTGGTACCGCCAGGAGACCAACGAAAAGGGCTCCGAGTACGCGTATGCATTCCAGCAGGACGGCGTGAAATACCTGATGACATCCGACAAGAATCCGAAGATAAAGGACTACGGTCTGTCCGACGGATTCATGAACATCATCAGCCTGAAGCTCAACACCTGCATCGTAAACGGCGCGGTCGCAGACGAAAACGCGCTCACCGAGGCGTTCCGGATAATCGACGAGATGTTCGGCGACAGCTACCGCATCGACATGAAGTACTTCCAGTTCATCATAACCTCCGGCGGAACTGAGATACACTTCGAGATCTCCAAGATACAGATAGGCAACCTCAAAACCGCTATGGACGTTATCCAGAAGCACGAAATGCGTTTTGAGAACCACCAGATATACAACCAGGTAATAACCCTGCTGGTGAACTCCTTCACCAACGGCAAGGACACGCTCGCCTTCCTGCGCGAGATAAAGAGCCAGGGCGGCGAGGTAACGCTCGCGCTGGATATCAACAAGCGCTACCGCTTCTCCGCTTACGGAAAGCAGTTCATGATACCGCCGAACATCACAAACACCGACCTGCTCGAGATAATCGGCGACGTTTACGTGCTCATCGGCAGCGGAATGTTCAACAACCGCGTGTTCGACTTCCCCTACTCTGCGGGCAGATACGAGTACGACGCCGACGATATCCTCTCCGTTATGCCCTCGCTTGAAAACGCCGATTTTATCCGCGAATCCATCGCGAAGGTATACACCTGCGACCTCGGGCTTGACAAGGTGGCTCTGCTGAACGAAAACAGCAAGATAATCGCCATCATCGACCCCGCCGACGGACTCGCGCCCGAGCAGCGCAGCAAGACCGCGAAGTACATCGTGCTCCGCGAGGGTCTGTCAAAGCCGCTGTTCGCAAAGTACATCGAGTTCGTGCTGACCGGAACGCTCGGGAACACGCTCTCCTCGCTCTATTCCAGCACCGAGGAGCCTAACCAGGTGCTCGCCGATCAGATCCCCTACTACTACAAGCCGGTTCCGACCATTCAGCGCAGGGAGTTCGAGTTCCTGCGCGGAGAGGTCAAGCGCATTTCCGGCATAAAGGACCCGCGCCTCTACAAGAACTACTTCGCCCGGGACATCAACGCGAAGCTCTACGGCTACGGAAGCACCTGCCCCTGCTGCGGCTACGAATCCAAGATGATCAACAGCTTCATGCTGAAGAACTTCTCGATAGGTCTGCTCAACGACGAGGGCAAGGAGCAGAAGTTCCGCTTCTCGCTGTACCTCTGCGCTAACGACTCCTACGCAGCAGGCGGCTGGATAATCGACGATGTGAGCATCGGCGGAATGTCCCCGTTCCTCTGGCTGGAGGAGCTTTCCCAGATCGACTATATCCCACCGGAGTTCCTCATCTGCCGCATAAAGTACCGTCCGCAGGTAACATACGATATCTGCGAGGCTGCGGAAAACGGCTCCGCAGAAGGTGCTGACAGCGCCGCGGCAGTCTACGACGGCGCTCCTGAAATACTCGACTTCGTGCTGTCCCCGATGATGGCAGCCAAGTGGCTCGAGGATAACCAGAAGTAAATTTCCACTTCAATATTACTGTAAGCAATAGAAACGTCCCCCTTCCGGTTTGGAAAGGGGACGTTATTTTATCTGGAACCTAAAGGAACCACTGATTAAATCACGCCTGACGGCTTGCTGCGTATCTTGCTTGCATATTTTCCGTCATCTTGCACAATTCGTCCTAGCAAGGCGTGTCTCCCCCGGTGGGGGAGGTGGCACGCAGTGCCAGAGGGGTTGACCGAAAGACCAGCCTTGCGTCGTCCTCATTGTATAATCTGACGAAAAATCTGACTGCGCAATATACGCACCAGATTTAATCAGTGCTTCCCTAAAAAATGCCGTGATTCCGGGAATTACAGCCGTATGACATCTTCGTCGGCTGACGGCGGCTCAAACAGGGAATTCAGCTTCTGCTCCAGCCCCTCGTCGATGAGGTACGCCTGCTCCGCGCCGGATACAACCTCGGAATTCCTGCGGGCGATGAACTCCCGGCGCCGCTCGTCCGGAACTTCGATGTACACAATGCTGAACGGCACACCGTGCGCCTTATAAAAGCTCCGGAGCTGGTCGCGCTCTGAGCGCTGCCACAGTCCCCAGTCGAGGATAACGTCAGCGCCGGCGGCGGTTATCTCGAGGGATTTTTCCAGCAGGTACTGCTTCACCAGCGGGAGTATCCTGTCGTGCTCCGCTCCCGGGAACATCAGGGTTATCTCGTCGCAGGAAAGGATAACTCCCCCGGAGGTGCGCTGTACCTCCCGCGCGTACCTTGACTTGCCGGAGCAGGTCTTTCCGCAGGTCGCGGTCACTCCTGCCACTGGCTCTCCTCCTCTGAAAACGCCGGTATCTGCTGGGTTATGCAGTGGATATTTCCGCCGCCTATCAGGATATCCCGTGCGTACACCGGAATGACCCTTCGCTCCGGGAACAGCTCCTGGAGCTTCGCACGGGCGGGTTCGTCCGCCGGATCGCTGAAGAACGGCATCACTATCGCGCCGTTCGAGATGTAGAAATTGACATAGCTTGCCGCCAGCCGCTCGCCGGGGGTGCGGGTCGGCTCGAAATCCATCGTGTCAAGGCCGTCGCATTCCTCGGCGGTTATCGTAACTGGCTTCGGAAGATAAAGTTTGTGTACCTTTATCGGTCTGCCCTTCGCGTCAGTGGAGCCTTCCAGTATCTCCAGGCAGGAGCGCGACAGCTCATACTGCGGGTCGGAGGTATCGTCCGTCCACGCGAGGACGACTTCGCCGGGCTTCACGAACGCGCAGATGTTGTCTACGTGCTCGTTGGTCTCGTCGTTGTAGATTCCGCGCTTCAGCCAGATGACCTTCTCAGCGCCGAGGTACTCTTTCAGCCTGTCCTCTATCTGCTCTTTCGTGAGTCCGGGATTTCTTCCGGCGCTGAGCAGGCAGGCTTCCGTCGTGAGTATAGTCCCCTCGCCGTCGGAGTGAATCGAGCCGCCCTCCAGCACAAAACCGGAGGCGTCGTACATGCTCTTGTCGTAGAGGTCGCAGAGCTTCCGCGCCATGCGGTCGTCCTTGTCCCAGGGAAAGTACAGACCGTCCTCAAGACCGCCCCAGGCGTTGAAGCTCCAGTTTACTCCGCGTATAATCTGACCGTTTGTTACAAAAGTCGGGGCGTAATCCCTCGCCCAGCTGTCGTTGCTGGACATCTCTGCCACACGGATATGCGGCGGGAGCATTCTGCGGGCGTTCTCGTACTGCCTGTCGCTGGCGCAGACGGTGACTTTCTCGCTCTGCGCTATCGCCTCGCAGACCTTCACAAAAGCCTTTCGCGCGGCGTAGGCTCCGTACTGCCAGGAATCCGAGCGCTCCGGAAATATCAGAATGCACCCGTAATGCTCCGAAAACTCCGCAGGCATATAGAAGCCGTCCTGCTTCGGCGTTGTGTCAAGTACTCTCATCGTAACTCCTTATTTCAGACCCGATATCCCTGCTATCCTGCCGTACATCTCCGGCCGCCTGTCGCGGAAAACGCCCCAGCTGAGGCGCATGTCGCGCAGCTCGTCGAGGTCGAAGGTGTGGAGCAGGATCGTATCGGAAGTACGGTCGGCGCACTCCACAAGCGCACCGGTGTTGTCGGCGATGAAGCTGCTTCCGTAGAACGTCAGCGACGAGGACTGCTGCTGATTCTCGCTGTCCGGGGTGACTGTCTCGGTGCCGATACGGTTAGCCGCGATCACCGGAACGAGATTCGCCGCCGCGTGACCCTGCATGCAGCGCTGCCAGTGGGGCATGCTGTCGCACTCGAGCACCGGCTCGGAGCCTATCGCAGTTGGGTAGAACAGCAGTTCCGCGCCGTCCAGAGCCATGCAGCGCGCCGCCTCCGGGAACCACTGATCCCAGCATATCCCCACGCCGATCTTTCCGAAGCGGGTGTCCCACACTTTAAATCCGGTGTCGCCGGGGGTGAAGTAGAACTTCTCCTGATAGAAGTGGTCGTCCGGGATATGGGTCTTTCGGTAAACGCCCATCACGGAGCCGTCGGCGTCTATCATCGCGACGCTGTTGTAAAGCACGTTGCCGTCCTGCTCGTAAAAGCTTATCGGAAGCACCACGGAAAGCTCCTTCGCCACCGTCTGGAATCTCCTTACAGCCGGGTTTTCCTCCAGCGGCAATGCTAATTTATAGCTGTCATAGCGGCGCTCCTGGCAGAAATACCAGTTTTCGAAAAGCTCCGGCAGGAGAATCACGTTTGCGCCCTCTGCGGCGGCTTTCCTGACCAGCTTTTCGGCTTTTTCGACTGATTTCTCCGGCGTTTCCGGAATCGACATCTGTATCGCTGCGACTGTCACGTTACGCATAATTGTACCTCGTTTCATGTGTTTCCCCGGCTACGATAAGTATTATCGGCGGGTTGTTTTACAATTCGTATATTGATATTGCTCTTACACTTGTAATTATATCATCTGCCGGGGCGCATGTCAAATAGTTTAGCGTAAAATCACGTAAATTCGGAAAAAACCTTGAAAAACGTCCGGGTTTATGTTAAAATAGTAGTATAATTTTTATTTCGAAAGGACGTAATGTTTTATGAATATTCTGGTAGTAGGCGGCGGCGGACGCGAACATGCGATAATCACCGCGCTCTCAAAGTCTCCAAAGGTAGAGAAGATCTGGGCTGCGCCCGGAAACGGCGGTATCTCCGCGCTGGCTGAGTGCTTCCCGGTCAAGGCGACCGACCTTGACGGAATACTCGGCCTCGCAAAGAAGCTGAACCCCGACTTTGTTTTCGTGGCTCCCGACGATCCCCTTGTAATGGGCATGGTGGACAGGCTCAACGAAGCGGGCTTCAGAACCTTCGGACCCCGCGCCAACGCCGCTATTCTCGAGGGAAGCAAGGTGTTCTCAAAGGCGCTGATGAAGAAGTACGGTATCCCCACTGCGGGCTACGAGACCTTCACCGACGCTGACAAGGCGATCGAGTACATAAAGGCGCAGAACAGCTACCCTGCTGTTATCAAGTGCGACGGTCTGGCGCTCGGCAAGGGCGTTATCATCGCGAAGGATTTTGAAGAGGCTGAGGCGGCTGTAAAGTCCATGCTGCTTGACGGCAAGTTCGGAAAATCCGGCAGCGAGATAGTTGTCGAGGAATTCATGACCGGTCCGGAGGTCACAGTGCTGGCGTTCACCGACGGCAAGACCGTAAAGCCGATGATATCCTCCATGGATCACAAGCGCGCCAACGACAACGACGAGGGTCTGAACACCGGCGGAATGGGCACGATAGCTCCGAACCCCTGCTACACCGACGCATTCAAGGCGGAGTGCATGGAGAAGATCTTCAAGCCGACCATCGCCGCAATGCAGAAGGAAGGACGTCCGTTCAAGGGCTGCCTGTACTTCGGGCTTATGCTGACCCCGAACGGCGCGAAGGTCGTAGAGTACAACTGCCGCTTTGGCGACCCTGAGACCCAGGTAGTTCTTCCGCTGCTGGAGACCGACCTTGTCGACATCATGGAAGCGGTATGGGAAGAGAAGCTGGATCAGCTCGACATCAAGTGGAGCGACAAGTCCTGCGCGTGCGTGGTTATCGCAAGCGGCGGCTACCCTGAGAAGTACGAGACGGGCAAGGAGATCTCCGGTCTGGACGAGAAAGGACAGTCTCCCCTGGCATACGTTTACCACGCGGGAACCAAGCTGGAAAACGGAAAGTACTACACCGCCGGCGGCAGAGTTCTCGGCGTGACCGCGACCGGCTCTGACCTCCGCGAAGCTCTGGACAAGGCTTACAAGGCGGTCGACGCCATTACATTTGAAAAGGCTCATCACCGCAATGACATAGGTCAGCGTGCGCTCAAGGCGCTCTGATGGGGTGACGGAATGAAGAAAACCATAACTGCGCTTTCACTGCTGAGCGGGCTTGTAGCCGTGCTTTCCGTGATACTGAACATTCAGGTCCTTTTCAACGGGAATAGCTGGTTTTTCCGGTTCGCGATGTTCTCTATCACCCGCGGGGGCGGATTCATGGGGTACCTGGGCAACCTGATGAGCATGCTGATAGTTGCGCTGGGATTCGGCGTGATGTGCGTGTGTGGGCTGCGCGCCGTGAAGGGTCACGGAATGAAGGTGATCAGGAGCGCGCTCATTGCGGGTGCATTCATGACCGTGATGGCGATAATCTCGCTGATATGCAGCATTTCGAAGGGAATATTCAATTTCGGAGATATCATCGTGCTGGCAATGCCCGCGGTGTATACGTTCTGCCTGTTTTCCGCAAGCGATAAGCTCGGGGAATGAGCGGATCCGGAATGATGTGCGTTTCGTGCGGATTTATAAAGAGCGCCGAGAGTGGCTGTCAATCACTTTCGGCGCTTTTTTGCTGTTAAACGGACGAAACGAACGAAATAGATCGCGTCAACCAACCAGTTGGCTTACCTGCAAAAACGGCGCGGAAACATTCAATCCGCGCCGTTTTCATGGGTCTGAAAAATAAAAAACAGCTCTGAATAAGTGTTACTTTATGCGTTCTTTTCAAGCCGTTTTGTTGATTTTCTTTTCTTGTATTTTGCCTGTCAGTTTTTTGCGCGGCAGACTACATTTGGGTATCGCCCTAGAGGTTTCCCCCGCAGGCAACATATAGTCGCGCTTGTCCTCCGAAACAGTCCGATGGACTGTTTCGGGAAGCATAATGCACCCACAAACAACAATTTGCCAGCCCATATTCTCAGCAAATCAAAATTGCGGTATCACTTCTTCCTGATATAGTGGAAGGATCTGATATTCCTGCACTCGGAACTCATAACCGGAGAGGTCTCGACGATCTCCCAATCCCTATCGTGCTCGAGGTCTGTGAAGAACACATCACCGTTAAAGCTCTCGTAGATCCTCGTGATGAACGCCTCGCCGCAGTACGGCAGGAGCTCACGGTATATCTCGCCGCCGCCGATCACGAACACCTTGCCCTCCGCCTTTTCAGCGAACCCGAGGAACTCCTCAACGCTTCCGAATACCTGCGCGCCGTCAAGCTGCTTCACGCTGCGGGAGATCACGCAGTTTACCCTCCCGGGAAGCGGCTTAGCGCCTATGCTCTCCCAGGTCTTTCGACCCATAACTACCGTGGAATTCGCGGTGGTTTCTCTGAAGAACTTCATATCCTCCGGGATATGCGCAAGAAGTCCGCCGTCTCTGCCGATTGCCCAGTCGCTGTCCGCTGCAAGAATTATAGTCATTTTTATGTCCTCCTGGAATAATTAATTTACACTAGGGAACCTCTAAAAACCGGTTTGAAAAGGGAAAATGGGTAGAGTGCGCCGAAT
>ENA-UONW01000078-UONW01000078.1-human-gut-metagenome-genome-assembly--contig:-CS52-NODE-78-length-147257-cov-25.344309_pt1 | contig 147257 bp, 122 predicted proteins | sample MGYA00242463_ERZ724010 | MGnify/ENA metagenome assembly ERZ724010
GGGAGCTTAATAGAAAATGCCGAAGCTTATTAATATTGATAATGCATTCAGCGCTATCTGTTAGTGAGCAAATAGCCTATTCCTATCTATTTATGTTGAAAAACATGTCGGGCTAATAGCATATTGCATCTTCATGACTGTGAAATTAAAATCTTTTCTTTTGAGCGGAAATATTTCCTTCGAAATAGTAGGTGATTAAGGCTTATTTAGTATATTTGACTTCAGATATTGTAACAATTACAATTGCTAAAATTGTAAGTTTATATAACTAAAGTTTAATAATTATTATGGAAAACAAAATTCAGGAGCTCACTGATAAGATTTATCGTGAAGGGGTGGAAAAGGGTAATGAAGAAGCGCAGCGACTTATCGAAGAGGCTCAGAAGAAAGCTCAGAAGTTGATTGCTGATGCAGAGAAGGAAGCTGAAGGAATTATAGCCAATGCTCGTAAATCTGCTGATGAATTAACGGAGAACACAAAGTCCGAATTGAAGTTGTTTGCGGGACAGGCCCTGAATGCACTGAAAACAGAAGTTACTAATTTATTGACAAATCAGACTGTTTCGGATGCAGTAAAAGGATTTATTGCAGATAAAGATTATTTCAACAAATTTATTGTAGCATTGGCTACTCAATGGTCAGCAAACGAACCCATTGTCATTTCTGTAAAAGATGCTGAATCATTAAAGAAGTATTTTGCCTCGGATGTTAAGTCTTTGCTTGATAAGGGGGTTAAAATAGAAGAAGTAAATGGGGCCAAGGCGCTTTTTTCTGTTTCACCGGCAGATGGATCGTATAAAGTGAATTTTGGTGAAGAGGAATTTGAAAATTACTTTAAAGAGTTTCTTCGTCCTCAGCTAGTCGAAATGTTGTTTTAACAGAAAACTATGAGTACATATTATTGTCTGGTAGCTGGTTTGCCTGATATCTCACTGGATGATGGTAAATTAAGCTATTCTGTGGCTGATTTTAAGTCGGAGTTGTATCCAGAATTATCTGTTCAAGATCGGAAGCTGATAGATTTATTTTATCTAAAATTTGATAATACAGACTTGCTGAAGCTCTTGAAAAATAAGGATGCTGCGACAGAGGGGAGGGGAAATTTTTCATCTGAAGAATTACTCCAACTGATTGATGCTGTGCGCGATGGAGATATTCCGGATAAAAGATTTCCTTCCTATTTGGTAGATTTCGTTACTCAATATTTCAGACTTTCACAAGAAGAATTATATCGCGCTGAAGATATATTAGCTTCATTATATTTTTCTTATGGAATGGCATGCTGTAATGCCTTTATTGCCTCGTGGTTTGAGTTTAATTTAAACTTAAACAATATACTTGCTGCTTTGGCGGCACGGAAATATAAAATGGATGTGTCAAATGTTATTGTCGGAGAAACAAGTATATGTGAGCAGTTGCGTACATCGAATGCACGTGATTTTGGATTAAACGAAACACTTGAATATTTTGAAACATTGCAGCGTATTTCTGATATTGAGGAACTGGTAGAACGAGAGAAAAAGGTCGATACGTTAAAGTGGAAATGGCTGGAAGATGAATCTTTCTTTCATTATTTTACAATTGAGCGTGTCTTCGTTTTCTTGATGCAACTTGAAATGATTGAACGTTGGATTTCATTGGATAAGGATAAAGGAAATGAATTGTTCCGCAAAATGATTCAGAATTTAAAGAATGAAGTTCAAATACCAGAAGAATTTAGAAAATAATAAAAAAAGATAAGAATGGCAACAAAAGGAACTGTTTTAGGCGTTATCGCCAATATGGTTACGCTGACTGTTGACGGTCCTGTGGCTCAAAATGAGATCTGTTATATAACTACCGGAGGTGACCGTTTGATGGCCGAAGTTATCAAGGTTGTGGGTAAAAATGTATATGTACAGGTGTTCGAAAGTACACGTGGACTGAAAGTTGGAGCCGAGGCCGAATTTACAGGTCATATGTTGGAAGTAACTTTGGGACCGGGCATGCTATCGAAAAATTATGATGGCTTGCAGAATGACCTTGACAAAATGGAAGGAATCTTCCTGAAACGTGGACAATATACTTATCCATTGGATAAGGAAAAGAAATGGCATTTTAAGCCAATAGTAAAGGTGGGTGATGAAGTAGGACCTTCTGCTTGGTTGGGTGAAGTGGAAGAGAACCATCAGCCGTTGAAGATTATGGTACCTTTTCAACTTCATGGAACTTACAAGGTGAAGTCGATTGTTGTAGAAGGTGATTATACTATCGAAGATACAGTCGTTGTTTTGACAAATAAGGAAGGTGAAGACATTAAAGTAAATATGATTCAGAAATGGCCGGTGAAAAAGGCTATGACGAATTATGTTGAAAAGCCACGTCCGTATAAATTGCTGGAAACAGGTGTGCGCGTAATCGATACAATGAATCCGATTGTAGAAGGAGGTACAGGTTTTATTCCTGGTCCGTTTGGAACGGGAAAGACTGTGTTGCAGCATGCTATTTCTAAACAAGCTGAAGCTGATATCGTTATTATAGCTGCTTGTGGTGAACGTGCGAATGAGGTAGTAGAAATCTTTACGGAGTTCCCCGAACTGGTAGATCCACATACTGGTCGTAAGCTGATGGAGCGTACAATTATCGTTGCAAATACTTCTAATATGCCGGTTGCAGCACGTGAGGCATCTGTATACACTGCTATGACAATGGCTGAATTTTATCGTGCCATGGGATTGAAGGTCTTGTTGATGGCCGACTCTACCTCTCGTTGGGCACAGGCTTTGCGTGAAATGTCTAACCGTATGGAGGAACTTCCGGGACCAGATGCGTTTCCGATGGATATTTCTGCTATTATATCTAATTTCTATGGACGTGCCGGATTCGTACATCTGTATAATGGTGCAACTGGTTCTATTACTTTTATCGGAACGGTATCACCGGCAGGTGGTAACCTGAAAGAGCCGGTAACGGAAAATACAAAAAAGGTAGCACGATGTTTTTATGCTTTGGAGCAGGAACGTGCCGACCGTAAACGTTATCCAGCTGTAAACCCGATTGACTCATATTCAAAGTATTTGGAATATCCGGAATTTGAAAAATATATTACAGAGCGTATCAATGGACAGTGGACAGGAAAAGTGAATGAACTGAAAACTCGCTTGTTGCGTGGAAAGGAAATTGCCGAACAGATTAATATTTTAGGGGATGATGGTGTTCCAGTTGAATATCATGTAATTTTCTGGAAGTCGGAACTGATTGACTTTGTTATCTTGCAGCAGGATGCGTTCGATGAAGTAGATTCTGTTACTCCGATGGAGCGTCAGGAGGATATTGTGAATATGATTATTGATATTTGTCACACGGACTTCAAGTTTGAAACCTTTGTGGAGGTAATGGATTACTTCAAGAAGATGATAAATATTTGTAAGCAGATGAACTACTCTAAGTATAAATCTGAACAATATGAAGATTTCCGTAAGCAGCTTGCTACATTGGTTGCCGAAAGAAGTGTGAAGTAAACTTATAAAGTAAAAGAAAATGGCAACAAAAGCGTTTCAAAAAATATATACTAAAATTAGCCAGATTACAAAGGCTACATGTTCGTTGAAAGCAACGGAGGTGGGCTATGATGAACTGGCTATGGTGAATGGCAAGCTGGCCCAGGTGGTTAAGATTGCTGGTGATGAGGTAACACTTCAGGTATTTGAAGGTACAGAAGGTATTCCGACTAATGCAGAAGTTGTATTCTTAGGTAAATCGCCTACGCTGAAAGTAAGCGAACAGCTTGCGGGACGTTTCTTTAATGCTTTCGGTGAGCCTATTGACGGGGGACCGGAGATTGAGGGTACAGAAGTCGAAATTGGCGGACCATCGGTAAATCCTGTACGTCGAAAACAGCCTTCTGAGTTGATTGCAACTGGTATAGCGGGTATCGATTTAAATAATACGTTGGTGTCCGGACAGAAAATCCCATTTTTTGCAGATCCTGATCAGCCTTTCAACCAGGTGATGGCGAATGTGGCATTACGCGCGGAAACGGATAAAATTATTCTGGGCGGTATGGGTATGACGAACGATGACTACTTGTATTTTAAGAATGTCTTCTCGAATGCTGGTGCGTTGGATCGTATTATCAGTTTTGTAAATACCACAGAGAATCCTCCTGTAGAGCGTTTGCTGATTCCTGATATGGCTTTGACTGCTGCCGAATATTTTGCTGTTGAGCATAATCAGAAGGTGTTGGTTCTGCTTACAGATATGACTTCGTATGCTGATGCGCTTGCTATCGTGTCGAACCGTATGGACCAGATTCCATCGAAAGATTCTATGCCGGGCTCATTGTATTCAGATTTGGCGAAGATCTATGAAAAGGCTGTACAGTTCCCGACCGGAGGTTCTATTACGATTATTGCGGTAACTACCTTGTCGGGCGGCGATATTACACATGCAGTTCCTGATAATACTGGATATATCACTGAAGGACAGTTGTTCTTACGTCGTGATAGTGACATCGGTAAGGTAATCGTAGACCCGTTCCGTTCATTGTCTCGTTTAAAACAGTTGGTTAGTGGTAAAAAAACACGTAAAGATCATCCGCAGGTTATGAATGCAGCCGTACGTTTGTATGCTGATGCAGCTAATGCGAAGACTAAGATGGAGAACGGTTTCGATTTGACCAACTACGACGAACGTGCACTGGCTTTTGCAAAGGATTATGCAAACCAATTACTGGCTATCGATGTTAACCTGAATACAACAGAAATGCTTGATGTGACTTGGGGATTGTTCAGTAAATACTTTAAGCCGGAAGAAGTTAATATCAAGAAAGAATTTGTTGATCAGTACTGGAAAAAGTAATTCATAAATTCACAGAGAAATGGCTATAAAATTTCAATATAATAAAACTTCGTTGCAACAGCTTGAGAAGCAGCTCAAGATTCGTGTGCGTACGCTTCCTATTATTAAAAATAAGGAAAGTGCGCTGCGACTGGAGGTAAAGCGCTGCAAGACTGAGGCTGTGGAACTTGAAGGAAGCCTGGAAAAACAAATTCAGGCTTATGAAGCCATGTTCGCACTCTGGAATGAATTTGATGCTTCATTGATAAAGGTGAAGGATGTTCATTTGGGCGTACGTAAGATTGCTGGAGTACGTGTACCACTTTTGGAAGATGTGGATTTTGAGATTCGGCCGTTTAGCTTATTTTGTAGTCCTAAATGGTATACCGATGGTATTCACTTACTGAAAGAGTTGGCTCGTACAGCCATTGAAAGAGAATTTACACTCGCCAAATTGAGCTTGCTGGAACATGCGCGTAAGAAAACTACGCAGAAAGTGAATCTTTTTGAGAAGGTTCAGATACCCGGTTATCAGGATGCGCTGAGAAAAATCAAGCGTTTCATGGAAGATGAAGAGAACTTGTCGAAATCTTCTCAGAAGATTCTGAAATCGATTCAGGAAAAAAGAAAGGAGGCTGAGGTATGATTGCTAAGATGAAGAAACTTACGTTTCTGGTTTATCATAAAGAATATGATGCCTTTTTAAAGAGTATACGCGACTTGGGAGTGGTACATGTGGCTACCAAAGCACAAGGTAGTGCTGAGAATGCGGCCTTACAAGAAAGTATCCGCTTATCGGCACGTTATGCTGCAACTATAAAAATGTTGCAAGGTTTGAATATTCCTGCGGTTGCTCATACCGGAAATGTTGAGAAGGGAGAGGAAACCCTTGCGGAATTTGAGGGCCTCCAACAACAGATACAACAGGTATCTCATAAACTTCAGGCTGTAGAAAAAGAACTTTTGCAATTGGAACCGTGGGGAAATTTTGAACCAACGAGCTTGGACCGCCTTCGTGATGCTGGTTATCAGATTGATTTCTACATTTGTTCTGATAAACAGTTTAAGGAGGAGTGGACTAATTTGTATAATGCAATAATTATCAATCATGTTGGTTCGAAGTTGTATTTTGTGACAGTTGTTCCGGTTGGTAAAAACGTCGACTTGGAAGTGGAAGCTGCTAAATTGCCGGATTGTTCTCTGTCTGACCTTCAGACACGGAAAGAGGATCTGATAAAGCAGAATGACGAACTGCAGGCGCGAATGAAGGAACTGGCAGCATCTGCTATTCCTGATTTGCAAGTTGCGCAAGCACAGGTGCATTCGCAGATAGAGTTCTCTAAAGTTGTATTGAATACGGATTCACTTGCTGATAATAAATTGATGTTGTTGCAAGGGTGGGCGCCGGCCGAACGTATTGGCGAAATAGAGCGTTTCTTGGAAACAAAGGAGGTGTACTACGAAGTAGCAGATCCTACTCCAGAGGATGATGTCCCTATTTTGCTTGATAACAAAGGATTCTTCCGGCTCTTTGAACCGATAATGCGTTTGTATATGCTTCCGAAGTATAATGAACTGGATTTGACTCCGTTCTTTGCTCCATTTTTTATGCTGTTCTTTGGATTGTGTTTGGGTGATTCGGGTTATGGCTTGTTCATGTTGCTGGCTGTCACTATTTATCGGCTTGTAGCAAAGAACATATCAGCTTCGATGAAGCCAATTCTTACATTGGTACAGTTGCTGGGGGCTTCTACAATGGTGTGCGGGCTTTTGACTGGTACTTGTTTTGGATTTAATCTGTATGATATTCAACTTCCTCTTTTCCAGAGCTTGAAAGAAGCAATTTCGCTGGATAACCAGCAGATGTTCAATCTTTCTCTGATATTGGGAGGTGTACAGATTATCTTTGGTATGATACTGAAGGCTGTAAATCAGACAATCCAGTTCGGCTTTAAATATGCTGTCGCTACAATCGGATGGCTTTTTATCCTGGTTAGTACGGCTATTGCTTTTGCTGCTCCAGGCCTCATGCCGATGGGGGGAACGATTCATTTGGTCTTCTTGGTTATCGGAGTATTGATGGCCTATTTGTACAATAGTCCGGGAAAGAATGTTTTTATAAATATTGGTTTGGGACTATGGGATAGTTATAACATGGCTACAGGTCTGTTAGGTGATGTCTTGTCGTATGTCCGTCTGTTCGCATTAGGATTGTCGGGAGGAATTTTGGCAAGTGTATTTAATAGTCTGGCTGTGGGAATGAGTCCTGATAATGTCATTGCCGGTCCGATAGTTATGGTCTTGATTTTTGTAATCGGACATGCTATAAATATGTTTATGAATGTACTGGGAGCAATGGTGCACCCGATGCGTCTGACTTTTGTAGAGTTCTTTAAGAATTCGGGATATGAAGGAGGCGGAAAGGAATATAAACCTTTTAAAAACTAATAATAACAAAGTAAAAAACTAAAAATTAAATCTTATAAATTATGGAAATGAATCTTTTGATTGCCTACATTGGCATCGCAATTATGGTTGGTTTATCAGGAATTGGTAGTGCTTATGGCGTAACAATTGCAGGTAATGCTTCAATTGGAGCTTTGAAGAAAAATGATAGTGCATTTGGTAACTTCTTGGTCTTGACAGCCCTTCCGGGTACTCAGGGATTGTATGGTTTTGCCGGTTACTTTATGTTCCAGAGTATCTTTAATGTTTTGACTCCCGAAATTTCGGCTATTCAGGCTTGTGCTGTTCTTGGCTCTGGTATTGGCTTGGGATTGGTCGCATTGTTCTCGGCTATTCGTCAGGGACAGGTTTGCGCAAATGGTATTGCAGCTATCGGACAAGGACACAATGTATTTGGTAATACTTTGATTTTGGCTGTATTCCCGGAATTGTATGCAATTGTAGCTCTTGCTGCTACATTCTTGATGGGTTCTGCACTTGCATAAATTAGTATAATAAACGAGCGGGTATTGGAAGTCCTTTGAAAGAGTCTTCTGATATTTTCTCGAAACGCCTTGGCTTTAAAGGAATAAAGCCAAGGCGTTTTTTTATTAGTAATAGGTGAAAATGGAATAAAAAACTTTTATTTCTTCGCCTTATTAAATGTTTTTTGTAACTTCGTGCCTGATTTAGAAAATATTAAAGATGATGATGAAACAGCTATTAACACCTGATTACATTTTTGAATCGAGTTGGGAGGTGTGCAATAAGGTAGGGGGTATCTATACTGTACTATCAACAAGGGCGAAAACCCTGCAGAACGTATTTCCTGACAGGATTTTCTTTATTGGTCCGGATGTTTGGCTAGGAAAAGAGAATCCTCTATTTACCGAAGATGAAAAGATGTTGCTGGCATGGCGTAAACATGCTACAGAAGAAGATGGACTGAAAATACGTATAGGACGATGGAATGTCCCGGGACATCCAATTGCTATTTTAGTAGATTTCACTTCGTACTATGCTCAAAAGAATGATATTTATACCCAAGCATGGATCGACTTCCAAGTAGATTCCCTTCACGCTTATGGTGATTATGATGAAGCATCCATGTTCTCATATGCAGCAGGAAAGGTAGTAGAAAGCTATTATAGGTATAACTTGAAAGCCGCTGATAAAGTTATTTATCAGGCACATGAATGGATGACCGGACTGGGAGCCTTATACATACAGAAACACGTTCCTGAAATTGCAACAATCTTCACTACTCACGCTACTTCTATCGGACGTTCAATTGCCGGAAACAATAAACCTCTTTACGATTATTTATTTGCTTATAATGGCGACCAGATGGCGCGGGAACTTAATATGGAGTCAAAACACTCTATTGAAAAGCAGACTGCACATCATGTAGATTGTTTTACTACGGTAAGTGAGATTACGAATCATGAATGTAGTGAATTGTTGGATAAGTCGGCAGATGTTGTTCTCATGAATGGCTTTGAGGATGATTTTGTTCCTAAGGGTACGGCTTTTGCTAAAAAACGTAAGCATGCCCGTGCCACTCTGTTGAACATGGCAAACAAACTAATGGGCATTCATCTTACCGATGAAACAATGATTATTGGAACCAGTGGACGCTATGAATTTAAGAATAAAGGAATCAATGTCTATCTGGAAGCATTGAACAGACTTACACGTGACAAGAACTTGAAGAAAGATATTCTGGCGTTTATCTATGTACCAGGATGGGTAGGTGAGGCTCGTGAAGATTTGCGTGAGCGTCTGGATAGTGGCAAAGACTATGATACTCCTTTGGAGTGTCCGTTTATTACCCATTGGTTGCATAACATGAGTCATGACCAGGTATTGGATATGTTGAAATATCTGAATATGTCTAATGCTGTGGATACAAAGGTAAAAGTTGTTTTTGTCCCTTGTTATCTGGATGGTAAAGATGGCATATTGAATGAGTTGTATTATGATCTGCTGATTGGAATGGATTTAAGTGTTTATCCTTCATATTATGAACCATGGGGGTATACTCCGTTGGAGAGCATTGCTTTCAAAGTCCCTACTATTACTACCGATTTGGCCGGATTCGGATTATGGGTTAATTCCTTGAAAGGAAGTTACTCTATGTTGGAAGACGGAGTAAAAGTAATCCATCGTACAGATTACAATTATTCGGAAGTAGCAGATATGATAAAAGATACGATTACTGAATTTTCGACATTGACTGATACAGAGATTAATAAAATACGTAAGAATGCGGCAAATATTGCTGAAAAGGCACTGTGGAAACACTTTATACAGTACTACTATGAGGCCTACGACATTGCGTTACGTAATGCCGCAAAGCGCCTTTCTTTGAAATAACTTGAATTCTTATACTAATTTTAAGCAATATGAAAGTCAAAACGAATTATGCTAACGCTCCGGTATGGAGAGAGGTAAATGTAAAATCTCGTATTCCCGAATCATTGAAGATGTTGGGAAAAATGGCTCGTAATATTTGGTGGGCATGGAATGATGAAGCAACCGAGATGTTTAAAGAACTGGACCCTGAATTATGGCAGGTCGTAGGTCAGAACCCGGTCGCTTTGCTGGAACGTTTAAGTTACGAAAAACTTGAAGCGTTGTCTACAAACCATGAAGTTCTGAATAAAATAAATAGCATTTATAATAAATTCGAAGCATATATGAATGAGAAGCCTGATACTTCTCGTCCTTCCGTTGCCTATTTCTGTATGGAATACGGTCTGACTCATGTCTTGAAGATCTATTCTGGTGGTTTGGGTATTCTGGCGGGTGATTATCTGAAAGAAGCTTCAGACAGCAACGTTGATATGTGCGGTATCGGATTTTTGTATCGTTACGGCTATTTCACTCAGAGTTTGTCTATGGACGGACAGCAGATTGCCAATTATGAAGCACAGAACTTTGGAAGTCTTCCATTGGAACGTGTAACTGAAGAGAATGGTCAGCCGATGGTACTTGATGTTCCTTATTTGAATTATTATGTTCATGCATATGTATGGAGAGTAAATGTAGGTCGTGTACCTTTGTATTTGCTTGATACAGATAATGAAATGAACAGTGAGTTCGACCGTCCTATCACTTATCAGCTTTATGGTGGTGACTGGGAAAACCGTCTGAAACAGGAAATATTGTTAGGTATCGGTGGTGTCTTGCTGCTGAAGAAGTTAGGCATAAAGAAAGATGTATATCACTGCAACGAAGGTCATGCTGCATTATGTAACGTTCAGCGTTTGTGCGATTATGTAGAAAGCGGAATGTCGTTCGATGAAGCTTTGGAAGTAGTTCGTGCATCTTCATTGTACACTGTTCATACTCCGGTTCCTGCTGGTCATGATTATTTCGACGAAGGTTTATTCGGAAAATACATGGGAGGTTATCCGCAGCGTATGGGTATTTCTTGGGATGATTTGATGGATTTAGGTCGTATCAATCCGGGTGATCACAATGAACGTTTCTGTATGTCTACTTTTGCTTGTAATACTTGCCAGGAAGTTAACGGTGTAAGTTGGCTGCACGGAAAAGTTTCTCAGGAAATGTTCTCTGGTATATGGAAGGGTTATTTCCCAGAAGAAAACCATGTAGGTTATGTAACTAACGGTGTACACTTCCCGACTTGGTGTGCTTCTGAATGGAAACAGTTGTATGCTAAATATTTTGACAAGGAATTCTTGAAAGATCAGTCCAATCCAAAAATTTGGGAAAAGATCTACAATGTGCCCGATGAAGAAATCTGGAAGACTCGTTTGGCATTAAAGAATAAGTTGATTAATTATATCCGTGATCAGTTCCGTGATACATGGTTGAAGAATCAGGGAGATCCTTCTCGTGTTGTATCATTGATGGATAAAATTAATCCGAATGCTTTGCTGATTGGTTTTGCCCGTCGTTTTGCTACTTATAAACGTGCACACTTGTTGTTTACTGATTTGGACCGTCTGTCTAAGATTGTAAATAACCCTGACTATCCGGTACAGTTCTTGTTTGCTGGTAAAGCACACCCACATGACGGTGCAGGACAAGGTCTGATTAAGAAGATTGTTGAAATTTCTCAGCGTCCTGAATTCTTGGGCAAGATTATTTTCCTTGAGAATTATGACATGAAACTGGCACGTCGCCTTGTTTCTGGTGTTGATATCTGGATGAATACTCCGACACGTCCGTTGGAAGCATCTGGTACATCAGGTGAAAAAGCCTTGATGAACGGTGTTGTAAACTTCTCTGTTCTTGATGGATGGTGGTTGGAAGGTTATCGTGAAGGTGCTGGTTGGGCCCTGACTGATAAACGTACTTACCAGAATCAGGAGTATCAGGATAAGTTGGATGCTGCAACTATCTATAGCATACTTGAAACAGAAATTTTACCGTTGTATTATGCGCGCAACAAGAAAGGATATTCTGAAGGATGGGTTAAGACTATCAAGAATTCTATTGCTCAGATTGCTCCTCACTATACAATGAAACGTCAGTTGGACGATTACTATCATAAGTTCTACAGTAAGGAAGCTAAACGTTTCCACGCATTGGCTGAAAATGATTTTGCTAAAGTCAAAGAATTGGCAAAATGGAAAGAAGAAGTTGCCGAGAAATGGGATTCTATTCAGGTCGTTTCAATGGATAAGTGCGAAGAGCTGCGTCAAGGCAATGTAGAAAGCGGTAAGGATTATACCATTACTTGTGTTGTCGATGAAAAGGGACTTGACGATGCTATAGGTATCGAAATGGTTGTAACTTATACCAATGTAGAAGGCAAGGAATATGTTTACTGTGTAGCTCCTATGGAAATGGTTAAACGTGAAGGCGATTTGTATACTTTCCAGGTTACTCACAGTCTGTCTAATGCCGGAAGCTTTAAAGTTGCTTACCGTATGTTCCCGAAGAATCCAGAATTACCTTATCGTCAGGACTTCTGCTATGTTCGCTGGTTCAATGAATAATAAATTTTAAATAGATAGATTAAGAGGCTATGATTTTCATAGCCTCTTAATTTTTATTAATACATGCAGTATTCGGTATTTTTTTTACTTTAATAAATAGAAAAATGATAATTCTATGAATATTTTGAGAAAATACTGGGTCGCTGCTATATTCGTATTAGCGGGTATGTGGCAGTCTTGTAGCGATGATGATGGCTATTCTATTGGCGACATTGCTTCAGATTGGGTAACAGTTCGTGTAGAAGGAGAGGGTGTATATAGTTTTACAGGCGATACATGGGGGACAATGTTTCCAGCTGCCAATGGGGTATGGAATTATTCTCTGGTAGAAGGACAGCGTGCCTTTTTAGTCTTCAATCCTTTGTTTGATAATTATTATGGCTATGATGTCGGCATCAAAGCTGAACAAATCTATCCTTTCCTGACGAAGGCGGTAGAAGACCTGACTCCCGAAAATGAAGATGAATATGCCGATCATCCGGCATATCTGGAAAATTTATGGATTGGAGGTGGTTATCTGAATATAATTTTTACCCAGAAACGTCCTTTGCAATATAAACATCGTGTCAGCTTGGTAAAAAGAGCAGATCAGCCTGATATTGCCGATGACGGCTATATACATTTGGAATATCGTTATAATACCTATGGCGATACGTTGGGCGGTCTTAATTTAAATCCTGGAGTCGTCTGTTATAATTTAAATACACTTCCACTTGATAAGGCAAAAGGCATTAAGCTGAAAGTCAATGAAGCCTATTATGGCGAACATATACTTACTTTCGATAATATGAACGAACCCATTCCTGCTGATGCCAAGCATTTGTATGATGCTGGCAAAGAGGTAAAAGTGCAATAAGAAAATTATTGGCAGATATATGAACCAGACACATTCTATATTCTTTGGAAATAAAGAATAAGAATGTGTCTTTTTTTGTTTGTCAGTGTTTCTCCCGAAATTTGTTCAGTTATAGGTTATGAGAATAAAGGAATGTATTTGCATATCTCCATGAAAATCTTATTTTTGCCATAAAAAATAGAACTATGAAAATATTAATAGTAGAAGATGATAAAGATTTAAGGGAGATTACGACAAACTCCTTGGAAAAAGAACGTTATGTGGTATCTCAAGCACCGGATTATCGTACAGCCCTGCAAAAGATTGAAGATTATGACTACGATTGTATCTTGTTGGATATCATGCTTCCAGACGGTAATGGACTTGATTTGCTGGAGGAGCTTCATGCACTGGGAAAGCGTACGAATGTGATTATTTTATCAGCAAAAGATTCTTTGGAAGATAAAGTGAATGGACTCGATTTGGGGGCGGATGATTACCTGCCCAAGCCTTTTCATTTGGCCGAACTTCATGCACGCATAAAAAGTCTGTTCCGTCGTAACCTGCGCGATGGTGAACGCAAATTGCAAGTCGGGAATATAGAAGTTTTTCCCGATCAGTTTCGTGTGCTGGTACAAGGCAAAGAAATAGAGTTGAACCGGAAGGAATATGATATACTGATTTATTTTATGTCACGTCCGGGACGTTTGGTAAATAAAAATACACTGGCAGAATCCGTCTGGGGTGACCATATTGATCAAGTTGACAATTTTGATTTTATTTATGCGCAAATAAAAAATTTGCGCAAACGTTTGAAAGATGCAGGAGCAACTCCCGAACTGAAATCTGTTTACGGCTTCGGATATAAATTTGTAGTCGAATGAAATTATTCCATTTAGTATTATGGCGTATCTCGCTGGCTTTGATTATCGTTTTATCCTTGTGGGCCGGATTCTTTTACATAAAGATTGTCGATGAGGTAAATGATGAGGTCGACGATTCCTTGGAAGATTATTCCGAGGGGCTTATTATTCGTGCTTTGTCGGGAGAAGAAATGCCGGCAGCCAGCAATGGTTCCAACAACCAATATTATCTATACGAAGTCAGCAAATCTTATGCGGCATCTCATCCTCAAATAACTTACCGCGATGAGATGGTATTTATTACTGAAAAAGATGAAACGGAGCCGGCACGCGTTCTGATAACCATTTTCCGGACAGATGATGAACGTTATATGGAGCTGGTAGTTTATACACCGACCATTGAGAAACTTGATTTGTTAAGAGCTATTTTCTGGTGGATTGTATTTTTGTATGTTTTATTACTACTGATTATTCTGCTGATAAATGTGTGGGTATTTCATAAAAATATGAAGCCACTGTATACATTACTCAGGTGGTTGGACAATTATCAGTTAGGGAAAAAGAATGCGCCGTTGGAAAATGAAACACGGGTTACCGAGTTTCGTCGACTGAATACGGCAGCAATGGCTTATGCCGAGCGTAGTGAGAAACTGTTTGAACAGCAGAAAGTATTTATTGGAAATGCTTCACATGAAATGCAGACACCGCTCGCCATTTGTCGTAACCGCCTGGAAATGCTTATGGAAGATGAAAACCTGACAGAACATCAGTTAAATGAGCTGATAAAGACACATCAGACCTTAGAGAATTTGACGCGTATGAACCGTTCTTTGCTGTTGCTGTGTAAAATAGAAAACGGTCAGTTTGCAGATACTCATTCTGTTTGTCTGAATGAAATTCTCAGCCGTTATCTGGAGGACTACAAGGAAGTGTATGCTTATCGTAATATTACGGTGACGGTAGAAAGTGATTCGGAATTCTGCGTAGACATAAATGATGCCTTAGTGTCTGTACTGGTTACCAATTTGTTGAAAAACGCTTTTGTCCATAATGTAGATAACGGATTCATTCATATAAAGATAACTTCCAGTTCGTTCGAAATCAGCAATGCCGGCGAGAAAGCTTTGGATCGTGAGCGTATATTCGAGCGCTTCTATCAGGGACAGAAGAAAGAAGGCTCGACAGGGCTTGGTTTGGCTTTGGTTGATTCTATTTGTAAATCGAATCATTTACAGATTGCTTATGCTTATATAGACAACAGGCATGTATTTACATTAAGCCGATCGGAGTAGGGGTATTTCAATAATCTGGCAGTTTCGTATTATTCTGATTGGAGATGAATTCGAATTTTGAGAATTTCTGTCCTTATTTCATTTTCTTTTCAGATTCGTTCTGCACCTTTGCAATACAATAATCAAGTAATAACAATTAAAATAATGCAGATATGAAGAAGTTCGTTTTTTTACTGGTATGTTTTTTCTCAGTACAGACAATGTTGTGGGCAGATAATGACAAGCCGATTCAGGTGGGGCAATTGCCTACAAAGGCTCAGACCTTTATTACAACCTATTTTAAAAATCATAAGGTAGCCTTGGCAAAAATGGAATCAGGATTATTCAATAAGACCTACGATGTTATTTTTACAAACGGAGAAAAACTGGAGTTTGATCATTCTGGCAATTGGACTGAAGTCAAATGTCTGAAATCGGAAATACCTGCCGCCATCGTTCCTGCGCCCGTTAAAACATATGTTAAGACACACTATCCCGAAGAAAAGATACTTCAGATAGAACGTAAAGGTAAAGAATATGAAGTGAAACTTACTAACCATTGGGAAATAACTTTCGACAATAAATATCGTGTAATCGACATTGATGACTGATAAAAATTCAGCCCCTTAAAAGTTGTACAGATAAACTTTTAAGGGGCTGTTTGTTGGCGATAATCCGTCGTTTACAGGGAGTCATGTAGCTCTCTTTTATATTTCAGTTAGTTCGTTCCTCGTAAAAATCAGAACTTATAACTTAAAGAAATAGTCAGATTCCTGTTTTTCAAGTCAGGTGTCGCATCCCAGTACTTGTTGCTATATTCTCCAGCAGTTGTCTCACCTTTTTTATATTCATTAAGCAATCCCCAGTCATATCCCAGAGAAACAGAGTATCTTTTTTGTAGTTCCGCGCCAATCCGGAATCCGAGTCCGAAGTCAAACCGTTTCAGACCATTGTCTGCGAAAACATTTTCTTCATAGTCTTCTTTTACGTGACTCCCTTCTACATCCGTAATCGTAACGTCTTTCAGTTTGTGCTTGCCGAATAATCCGATTCCGAAGTATGGTCCTACTTCGCCGAAGACAGATACATTTCTTGTGATGTTATGCTTATAGCCGAAATGGATTGGTATATCCAGATAATAAGGATTCGTTTTTATGGTTCCCAGTTCCAGCCGGTCTTGCGAACATCCCTTTAATGACAAAATAGCTCCCGCGTTGATGTATCCTTTGGTATCCAAGGCAAATATCGGAAATTCAGCTCTGGCTCCTATATGGAATCCGGTGCGAGAACCTAATCCGCCAAGGTTGGAAACGTTCAATCCCACAGTTGCTTCCCATCGTGTCGGATCACTATTTTGTGCTTTAAGCTCCCATGTGACAGCAAATAAGGCTATCAATAAAATTACCCTTTTCATAATGTGATGAGTTTTGTTGGTCTAAATATAGAAAATAAACTCCACATGATAAGAGTTTGTACGGTGAAAGTTTCTAATTGTAATTTTTAAAAAAGGTAAAAATAAGAATCCGGTGTACTGATACAGCCTTATGAATAAAAAAGCCCTGCAAGCATTCTGCATAGAGGCAGAAGCTTACAGGGCATGCAGTCTGTATAAAATTTATTCTTATGAGTTCATACTCATCAGAAACTCTTCGTTGTCTTTGGTCTTTTCCAGTCGGTCTTTTACAAAGTCCATAGCCTCTATCGGATTCATGTCGGCAAGATACTTGCGTAAAATCCACATACGGTCCAATGTTGTCTTGTCGAGTAACAGATCGTCGCGACGGGTACTTGATGCCGTAATGTTGACAGCCGGGAAGATTCGCTTGTTGCTCAGGTTGCGGTCCAGTTGGAGTTCCATGTTACCGGTACCCTTGAATTCTTCGAAGATAACCTCATCCATTTTAGAGCCCGTATCAATCAGGGCGGTAGCAATAATGGTCAGTGAACCTCCACCTTCAATGTTACGTGCGGCACCGAAGAAACGTTTCGGCTTATGCAGTGCGTTTGCGTCGACACCACCCGAAAGTACTTTACCCGATGCCGGTGATACTGTATTGTAAGCACGGGCCAGACGAGTGATAGAATCGAGGAAGATAACAACATCGTGACCACATTCCACCATGCGTTTTGCTTTTTCCAGTACGATGCCTGCTATTTTAACATGACGTTCTGCCGGTTCGTCGAAAGTAGAAGCAATGACTTCGGCATTTACACTGCGCGCCATGTCGGTTACTTCTTCCGGGCGTTCGTCGATAAGCAGCATAATCATATACACTTCCGGATGATTGGCTGCAATGGCATTAGCGATATCTTTCATCAAGATAGTTTTACCTGTTTTTGGTTGTGCGACGATCAGAGCACGCTGTCCTTTACCGATTGGAGCAAAAAGATCGACAACACGTGCCGACAAGTTGTCGTCATATCCTTTACAGAGCTTGAATTTTTCGTCCGGGAATAACGGAGTCAAATGATCGAACGGTACACGGTCACGTACCAGTCCGGGGTCCAGTCCGTTAATTTTTGATACTTTTACCAGCGGGAAATATTTCTCACCTTCCTTAGGCGGGCGAATTGTACCTTCAACTACGTCACCTGTTTTCAGTCCGAACAGTTTGATTTGTGACTGAGATACATAAATATCATCTGGCGAAGAAAGATAGTTATAGTCGGAAGAACGGAGGAATCCATAGCCGTCAGGCATTATTTCCAGAACCCCCGTACCAGCCAAGATGTCATCGAACTCATACGGTTTTTCTACCGGTTTAGGCTGTACCGGTTCTGCAACGGCAGGCTGAGGAGCCGGAAGGTTGGCAGTTGTATTTTGAGGAACGGTATGATTGTTGTTCTGAGATTGCTGTTGTTGCTGGCGTCCGTTCTGATTGTTGTTGCGGTTATTATTGTTGTAGCGTTGCTGGCGCTGCTGAAATTTGTTGTTATTGGGTTTATTTTCCTTTTCAGGTTTCTCGGCAGGCGCTGTCTGTGGAGCAGCTTCCATTTTTGTAGCTTCAAATTTTCCCAGCAACTCTGTCGGAAGTTCAATTTTTTCAGAAGGAAGATCTTCGATAGGAATAAAGTCGTCACCACCTGTAAGGTTCAGTTCCGGAAGCTCCATGTCATCATTGTCTACCGGTGTTGGAATTGTCTTTTCCTGAATAGGTTCTTCAGTATTTGTCTGATTTAATTTTTGTTCCTTTTCCAATGTAGCTTTGTTCTTGCTTCCGGGCTTACGTCCTCGTTTAGTCTTGGGCTTTTCGTCATTGGCAGGAGCGGCAACGCTTTCCGTCTGTTTTTCTGAAGGTTGTACATTTTCATCTTTAAAGAGCGGGGCAGGTGCTGGCAGGGGAGGAGTATTAGCTTCCAGTTTTTGTGCTTTGTCCTTTGTTGCTGTGTACACTTTGTCGCCTTCTTTTTTCACGCTGATACGTGAGCGTTTGCGAGGCTGCCCTTCTTTACGGTCTTCATTTGACTTGGCAGCTGCCGCTTTCTTGGTAGCACCGACGATTGCTTGTTCGTCCAGAATGCGGTATACCAGTTCTTCTTTACGTAGCGTACTGGTCTTTTTCAGTCCCAACTCTTTGGCAATCTGCTGCAATTCAGTCAAATCTTTGTCATTTAGTTGAATGATGTTATACATAAGTATAGTGTAATGAATTTAGTAAATACATGAAAGCATATGCGCATAGAATCACGCACAGGCATATGATAAGAAAGTACCCGTATTATTTACGCTTGTCAGTAATTACAGTTATAATGATTGTTTTTTTATTTGATGTAAGTAAAAAGAAGTTTTTACACTGACAAAAGTAAGCCTTTTTCTGATATTATCCAATAAACTTGCCTTTTTTTTTCTTTTTTTCCTCTGTTTGCGAGAAAAGTGTTATTTTAGCGTTGAATTTTAACTTATAGATTTTTTTATACTAAAAAGCTAAACAAACAACATGAAGAAAGTAATTTTTACAGAAAAGGCTCCTGCTGCTATCGGTCCGTATAGCCAGGCTATCGAAGCAAATGGTATGGTATTCTTGTCGGGACAGCTGCCTGTTGATCCGGCTACCGGAGAATTTGCTCCTGGTGGAGTAGCAGAACAGACTGCACAATCATTCGAAAACATTAAAAATATTCTGGCTGAGGCTGGCTTGACTACTGCCAATATTGTGAAAACCACTGTATTCCTTGCAGATATGTCATTATTTGCCGAAATGAACGGCGTATATGAAACCTACTTTGAAGGTGATTTTCCTGCTCGCTCTGCCGTTGCTGTAAAAGCATTGCCAAAAGGCGCATTGGTAGAAATTGAATGTATTGCAGTCAGATAATCTGATAGTTGCATTAAGTATATTGTCATTCAGGATGTGGCTGGGGCTGCTCCTGAGTGACATTCTTTTAAATAGAGTAATATGAAAGGGCTGAAATTCTTTTCTCGTATCGGTAATAAGTGGAAATTGTCCACATGTGTGCTGGGAGTTGTCGTAGTGCTGGTTGCGGGTATTTATATCTATCGGTATGAACCATTCCGTTCCAGTTTCGAAATTACGGACGAACTGGGCGGTAATATTTTCCCTGTCACCATCTTGTCGACGGCTACTACGGATGCCAATTTGATTGTTCCTGCAGATACTGGTTATATCGGTAATTCAAAATCGTGCATTGCCGTACGTATAAAGAGCACGTATAACAATAGTAAATTGAGGGTAGAGGTAGATGAAACCCCTTTCTTTTCGCGCTCCGTGTCTGAATTTATTTTGCCCGAAGCGGGAAAAGAATATACCGTTTTTCCTGATATCGTGTGGAATTACAATGCCCTTCGTGAGAACGAGCAGGCTGTTCCGGTCAGTGTTTCCATGCATGTGGAGTTGAATAAACGCAAGCTGAGCGGTAGTGTACATACTTTTTCTGTGCGTAGCATCAACGAATGTCTGCTGGGATATATCGACAGCCGTATGAAATTTCATGATACGGGAGAATTTTTTGCCGCTTATGTGAATGAGGACAATCCGAAGATAGACCAACTGTTGCGTGAAGCCTTGAATACACGCATCGTCAATCGTTTCTGGGGATATCAGGGTAAGAGTGAAGACATTGTCGACAAGCAGGTATATGCTTTGTGGTATGTTTTGCAGAAAAGAAACTTTAAGTACAGTTCCATCAGCAACAGCAGCTTGTCGTCGAATGTAGTATTTACTCAGCGGGTCCGTACATTCGATGATGCCTTGCAGTCGGCACAGATAAACTGTGTGGACGGCAGTGTGTTGTTCGCTTCATTGCTTAAGGCTATCAATATCGATCCGATTCTGGTACGTATCCCCGGACATATGTTTGTAGGATATTATACCGACCGCATGCACCGGAATATGCATTTTCTGGAAACCTCGATGATAGGTGACGTAAATCTGGACGATTTCTTCCCCGAAGAAAAGCTGGATTCTACAGTGGCGGGAAAATCGCAGGAAAGTGTTTCGCGGCTGATGTTCGACAAGTCGAAGGAATATGCAACCCGTATTTATAAGGAGAATGAAAAAATGATTCATTCTGGTAAGCTGAACTATATGTTTCTTGAGATTGACAAGGCTACCCGTGCTTATATACAGCCTATCGGAAAATAAACAGGTAGAATAAAATGGAACTTATCTATTTATATCACAGCGGATTTGCTTTGCTGGGTGAAGGGTTTACCGTGATTATGGATTACTTTGAGGATTCGGTTTCGGCAACAAGTGGTGTTGTGCACGATGAGTTACTGAAACGTCCCGGCAAACTGTATGTGCTTTCCAGCCATTCTCATGCCGATCATTTCAATAAAAACGTGCTCACGTTTCGGGCAAAACATGCCGACGTTTCATTCATTTTCTCGCGGGATATTTTACAGCAGAAGCTGGCGGGGCCGGAAGATGCGATATGGCTGGAGAAAGGAGAACATTACGCCGATGAACTTTTGCAGATACATGCTTTCGGATCGACCGATATCGGTGTGTCTTTTCTTATCGAAGTGGCAGGGAAAAAGATATTTCATGCCGGCGACTTGAATAACTGGCACTGGATGGATGAAAGCGATGAGGCCGAATGGAGAGGTTACGAAAATCATTTTCTTCGCGAACTGAATGACATTGCCCGCTATACTCGCTGCATGGATGTGGTAATGTTTCCTGTCGATCCGCGCCTGGGGAGGGAGTATATGCGTGGCCCTCGCCAATTTGTAGAACAGATAAAAACTTCTATCTTTGTACCGATGCACTTCGACGAAGCATACGATAAGGCTGCCGCTTTCCTGCCCATAGCGCAGAAGAATGGCGCCTCGATGCCTGAAATACGGTCGAGAGGACAAAAAATAAGTTTAGAACTCAATAAATGAAAAGTATTATGCAAGTAAAAGGACGATTCGATCATTTTAATATCAATGTGACTAATCTGGAAAAGAGTATCAAGTTTTATGAAACAGCACTGGGATTGCATGAGTCGCACCGTAAGGAAGCTGGCGACGGTTCATTCATTCTGGTATATATGGCCGACGACCATTCTGATTTTCTGCTGGAGTTGACATGGCTGCGCGACCATACGGAGGCATACGAACTGGGCGAAAATGAAAGCCATCTCTGCTTGCGTGTAGAAGGTGACTACGATGAAGTACGCAAGTTCCACAAGGAAATGGGTTGCGTATGTTTCGAAAATGAAGCTATGGGACTCTATTTCATTAATGATCCGGACGACTACTGGATAGAGATTCTTCCGGTCAAATAATATGCCGCAGAGAAAATGTGTGTACGTGTCTTAGTATTGATTTCTTAAAAATAACATGGTTATGATGAAATATATATCCCCCGGTTCGTGGTTCTCACTGGAATATCCGTCAGACTGGCGCGAGTTTGAGGACACAGAAGACAGTTTCTTGTTTTACAATCCCGACAAATGGACGGGAAACTTCCGTATTTCAGCCTATCAGGGCGAGAGCCGGAATTATGCACAGGAGTGTATCGAGTACGAAATGCAGCAGAGTCGTGGAGTGAAACTGGTCAAGGTCGGCAAGTGGAACTGTGCCTATCTGACCGAGAGCTTTCAGGAAAACGGAGTATGGTATACTTCCCATATCTGGGTGACGGGTAAGGGGAATATTTCGGTAGAATGTTCGTTTACCGTGAGCAAAGGCGAAAGTGTAAAGGTGGCCGAGCAGATTATAGCGTCGCTGAATGTGCGTGGCGCAGGTGAAAAGCCATGGAAAGAAATTATTCCGGTGCGTGTGCTCGAGATAAATGCTATCAATGAAGCATACGACTGGGCTGTTTCTACCATCAAGAAGCAGCTCACCAAAGATTTTACTTCGAGTGAAGCCGATATAGACAGCATACAGAAAGTGATGGATAGCGGACGTTTCAACAAGAACCAGCGGTCGGCATGGGAAAGTTTTGGCTTTGCCTTCGGAGCGATTCTTGTAAATGAAATGGATGGCATGGACTGGGTGACAGTCGTAGACGGCGAGAAGGAGTATCCTGCCTTGCGCTTCGCTCAGACAGATGTTATGGTCAATCCGGCCCGATTGATATGGGATAAGGTGAAAAACGGCCAGCCTTGCGACTTGAAGGCCGAGTATGCGCGTATCCGTTCGGAAGTAGAGGCGGTACTCTGACCGTTACGATGTAAAATTAATTTAGAAGATAAAAGAGAATGATTCCATATTTACAAGTCGAGAATCTGACAAAATCATTTGGCGACCTGCTGTTGTTCCATGAAATATCGTTCGGCATAGCGCAGGGACAGCGCGTCGGGCTGATAGCCAAGAACGGAAGCGGAAAAACAACGTTGCTGAATATACTTGCTGGAAAGGAAGGGTACGATGAAGGTACCATTACCTTCCGCCGTGACCTGCGGGTAGGCTATTTGGAGCAAAGTCCTTCTTACCCGGAAGAACTGACGGTGCTGGAGGCTTGTTTCCATCACGGAAACAGTACCGTCGAACTGATAAAGGAATACGAGAAATGTATGGAAACTCCCGGAAATCCGGGGCTGGAGGACTTGCTGGCACGCATGGAACACGAAAAGGCGTGGGATTATGAGCGCCGTGCTAAGCAAATTCTTTCACAATTGAAAATCCGTCATTTCGATCAGAAAATCAAGCATCTTTCTGGAGGACAGCTCAAGCGTGTGGCACTGGCGAATGTCTTAATTACCGAACCTGACCTGCTGATTCTGGACGAGCCGACCAACCACTTGGATCTCGATATGACCGAATGGCTGGAAGAATATCTGAACCGTGCCAACCTGAGCTTGCTCATGGTAACGCACGACCGTTATTTCCTCGATCGTGTCTGCTCGGAAATCATCGAAATAGACAACAAGCAGATTTATTCGTATAAAGGGAATTACAGTTATTACCTGGAGAAGCGTCAGGAACGTATCGATGCTACCAATGCAGAAATAGCACGAGCCAATAATCTGTACCGCACGGAGCTGGAGTGGATGCGCCGTATGCCTCAGGCTCGCGGTCACAAGGCACGCTATCGTGAGGAGGCTTTTTACGAATTGGAGAAGGTTGCCAAGCAGCGTACGTATGATACGAACGTAAAGCTCGACGTGAAGGCATCGTATATCGGCTCAAAAATTTTTGAGGCCGACCATTTGTGTAAGAGCTTCGGCGATATAAAGATTCTGGATGACTTTTCGTACATTTTTGCCCGTTATGAAAAAATGGGTATTGTGGGAAACAACGGAACCGGAAAGTCTACATTTATCAAGATTCTGATGGGTTTGGAGAAGCCGGACAGCGGTACGCTCGATATCGGCGAAACGGTACGTTTTGGATATTATTCGCAGGACGGATTGAAGTTCGACGAGCAGATGAAGGTGATAGACGTGATAACCGACATTGCAGAGGTCATAGAACTGGGCAACGGCAAACGCCTGACAGCATCGCAGTTTCTGCAGCATTTTCTGTTCACTCCCGAAACACAGCATAGTTATGTCTATAAACTGAGTGGTGGAGAGCGCCGCCGTTTGTATTTGTGTACGGTGCTGATGAAGAATCCGAATTTCCTCGTTTTGGACGAGCCTACCAACGATTTGGATATTGTGACTCTTCAGGTGCTGGAAGAATACTTGCAGAACTTTAAAGGTTGTGTGATTGTTGTCAGCCACGACCGCTATTTCATGGATAAGGTTGTCGACCATTTGCTGGTATTCAAAGGTCAGGGCGATATACGCGACTTCCCCGGCAATTATTCCGACTATCGCGAATGGAAACTTGCCAAGGCGGAACATGAGAAAGAGGCTGCCAAGCCGAAAGAGGAAAAGACGCAGCGTGTACGCCTGAACGACAAGCGCCGGATGACTTTCAAGGAAAGAAAGGAATTCGAACAGTTGGAGAAAGACATTGCCCAGTTGGAGGCGGAAAAGAAAGCGCTGGAGGAAGCCCTGTGCAGCGGTTCGCTGAGTGTGGAAGAGTTGACGGAAAAATCGAAACGTCTTCCGGCTTTGAATGATGAACTGGACGAGAAGAGTATGCGCTGGCTGGAACTGAGTGAGATAGAAGGCTGACGTTTCTCTCTTTTGAAGATAGAATTCTGTCGAAAAGATTAAAAGCCAACTAATTTGCATCTTTTAGAGGAAGTGCGAATTAGTTGGCTTTGTCATGTATGGAGTGTCATGAAGTTTCATCAGTCCTGGCGCAAGAAAGGAAAAAATTCCTCAGTTTGTTTCTCCGAAAATTTGTACAAAAGATTTTTGTTTTTGTACAAAAAATAAAAAAACGTCAGGACATTTTTAAAATAACATCTCCAGATTTGCAGGTAAAGAATCAGAGCCTTACTTGATTTGTGCTTGCAGAGAGTTATTTATAGACTCGATGTAATCCAGTATTTCCTTCCTTCCGGTTTTCTTTTCCGAAGAAGACACGAAATACGGAGGAAGTTCTTCCCATTGTTCTTTCAGTACTTCCATATATCGGTCGACATTGAATTTAGTCTTTCCGCTACTCTGTTTGTCGGCTTTCGTAAAGATGATGGCAAAAGGTACGCCGTTTTCTCCCAGCCATTCCATAAATTCGAGGTCTATTTTCTGAGGCTCCAGACGGCTGTCTACCAGCACAAACAGACAGGTCATCTGTTCGCGTTCGAGAACATAATATTCGATGAGTTTCTGAATTTTCTCCATCATTTTCTTGCCTCGCTGCGCATAGCCGTACCCCGGAAGGTCTACCAGATACCATTCCTTGTTGACAAGGAAATGATTGATGAGAAGCGTTTTTCCCGGAGTGGAAGAAGTCATGGCCAGCTTAGGCTGTTTGGTCAGCATGTTGATGAGGCTGGATTTTCCTACGTTCGACCGGCCTATGAAGGCATATTCCGGCAAGTTGGTCTTAGGGCACATGTCTGCCCTTGAATTACTGACTACGAATTCGGCACTGGTTATTTCCATATTAATCTGTTTTTACTGTCTGCAAAGATAGGATAAAAAGCGGCAATATGAAAATATGGCGGTATTTACTCTACTTTTCGAGGAATATCCGGGTTTCGTTGTATATTTGTACAATGAAATATATCTATATCGCAACAGGTTCCCTTTTCTTGGCGTTGGGAGTGATAGGCATTTTTTTGCCTGTGCTGCCTACGACGCCTTTTTTGCTGCTTGCGGCGGCATTGTTTTTCAAAGGTTCCCCACGCATATACAACTGGTTGCTGGAACATAAGTATCTGGGACCGTATATTCGCAGTTTCCGCGAGGAAAGGGCCATTCCGCTCCGGGCTAAGATTATATCTGTTGCCTTGCTTTGGATTACAGCCTTGCATTGTGTGCTTTTTCTGTTTCCTTACTGGTGGTTGAAGGGAATGATGGCACTTGTCACCATCGGAGTTACTATTTATATTTTATCGTTTAAAACCCGTTCTGCCCGATGAAAGAACTGCATTTTTACAATCGTGAAGAAGCGATTGCCCGCATGAACCGCTTCGGAGCACGGGGAACTGCATTTTTCTTCCTGATAAATTTTGATGAAACGGAATGTCTGGTTTCGGAGCTGAAGGACATCTCTTCAGACAGGCTGGCCTTTATTTTTCCGGAGGCTGCAAATGTGTTGCCAACATCAGCTCCGAAACCTGAGGCTATGTACTGGAAGTCTGCTCCGCAGGCGTATGAAGATTATTTTCGCTCGTTCGATATTGTTCACCGTAACTTGCATGCCGGCAATTCGTTTCTGACGAATCTGACTTGTGCTACGCCGGTGGAAACCAGTCTTTCCCTGCGGCAGGTATTCGAACATGCTACAGCTCGCTATAAGCTGTGGTATGACGATTGCTTTGTGGTATTTTCGCCTGAAACATTTGTCCGTATAGTCGATGGCTATATTTATTCGTATCCGATGAAGGGTACCATTGATGCTTCTTTGCCTGATGCCCGCAACTTGCTGCTGAACGATGAGAAGGAGGCTGCCGAGCATGCTACCATTACCGATTTGATACGCAATGACTTGAGTCAGGTAGCAACCGAAGTAACCGTTACCCGATACCGCTATCTGGACGAACTGCATACACATAGCGGACGCTTGCTTCAGATGAGTTCCGAAATCAGGGGACGCCTGCCGGAAAACTATCGGGAAGAGTTGGGTGGGATGTTCTTTAAACTGCTTCCTGCGGGTTCCATAACTGGAGCTCCGAAGAAGAAAACCGTAGAGATTATCCGGGAGGCGGAAACGTATGAGCGGGGATTTTATACCGGCGTAATGGGATATTTTGACGGACGGAATCTGGACAGTGCGGTGATGATTCGTTTCCTGGAACAGACGGACGGTGGACTGGTGTATAAAAGCGGGGGAGGTATTACTTTCCGTAGCAACGCCCGCAGTGAATATGAAGAAATGGTGAAAAAAATATATGTGCCGATTTATTGAAACTATTCGTATCGAAGGCGGGGAAATCTGGAATTTGCCTTATCATAACTTCCGCCTGAATGAAACTCGCCGGATGGTGTGGGGGAAACTGCCTGAGCTGGATTTGGCGGAATTCATTCATCCTGCACCTTATCGGGAGCGTACGCGTTGCCGTGTGGTATATGGTCGTGAGGTTGAGGATGTGAGCTATATACCTTATCACTTGCGACAGGTGCATAGCTTGAAACTGGTAGATTGTGACGAGGCTGATTATTCGCTGAAAAGTACCGACCGAAGTCTGCTGGACAAGCTCTTTGCCCGGCGTGGCGAAAAAGATGATGTACTGATTGTGCGAAACGGCTGTCTGACGGATACTTCGATAGCCAACGTCGCTTTATGGAACGGAACGGAGTGGCATACGCCTTCTTCTCCTTTGCTGAAGGGGACACATCGCCGGCGTCTGCTCGATGAAAAACAGCTTGTAGAACGCGACATAACCGTAGACGACTTGCCTCTTTATTCCCGCATCCGCCTGTTTAATGCGATGATTTCCTTTGGTGAAATAGAAATAGACAGCAGTGAGCTGGGCTATTAAATAGCCCAACCCTCTTCTTTTAATGCTTCTTTCAGTTGTGAGAAACGCTCCGCCTCTACGTCGTTTCTGATAAATTCATCGAAATTGGCAGTATTGATATCTGCCCATGTCTTGCCGTTTGCCACTTTCGTATCGGGTGCAAAGCTCAGATAGAGTTTCATCGCCTTCTGATAGTCGCCTTCCAGCATCCAGTAGTGCGCACGGTAACTGATGACTGAAGGCAGTTTCTTGAACTGCTGCGGCAGGCACTGGTAAATCATGTCGGCTGCTTCCTGCTGCGAGGCAAGTACTGCATAGTACATTCCGTCTATCTGTGTGTCTATTCCCTTACGGGTTGTTACGAAAGCATCGAAAACCTGTATGTTCAATATCTGGTTGATAATGAATATGCGTGGAACAGGACTATGGGCGCACATAGCCATGATATGTTCCGTATCGATGTTTCCGTCGAACATGTCGCGGAAAATCTTTTCGTACGGCAGCCGTACGCTGGCTACTCCCTGTGGCTGGAAGCAAATCCAGTAGAGGTTGCGGTCTGATATTCTTCCGTTCTTGTCGCGGTATGTGACACGGACCGGATGATAACAACAGATAGCCATCAACAATGCTTCTGCAACTTCTTCTCCGTTGCCGCCTTCCGAGAAGTCACAAGCCATGGCTTCGGTTGCAAAGGGTGACTCCAGACCTTCTATGTTGGCTATTTCATTGTACGGGATGAAGTGGTTTTCTTCGAGTATAACTTCCTTGCCTTCTACTCCCCAGATAAACAACTCGGCTTTCAGTTGCAGGGTGCGCGATTCGTAAATATACTGGCAGCCGTCTGTTTCTGAGGTAATGCGTGTATACGGATAGTGCAGTGTACTTTCCTCCAGTCTGGCTTTCATCTCCTGATATGCTTCCAGTATATCTGAATGGTGAGGCTGTTCAGGTTGCTGTGTAGCAGGTGTGGAAGCAGCTTGTCCGGTGGCTGGATGTTCTTCTCCGCCGTGAAGTGCTTCTGTCTGTACAGGCACCTCGTTGGATTCTTCTTGAGCGGGAGTTTGTGCTTCCTGCGATTGCTCTACTTCATCCTGAGGTTGTTTCGGCTCTTCCTGAATCTTATCTGACTCCTGAGTCTGTTCTTCTTTTTCTGCTGCTGCTTGCTGCTGCATGCTTTCCTCCAGTCGGGTCAGAGTGGCTTGTAACTCTTCTTTTTCTTTTGCAAGCTGTTCTTTCTCTTCACGCAAAAGGTGCATTTTCTTTTGCAGTTCAGAAAGGTTGCCCGAGAGGTTTGCATTTTCAGATTCAGCTGCATCAAGTTTCTCTTGCAGTCCGGATAAGTCTTTTTGTAAGTCGGTATAGTTTTTGGTCAGGTCTTCTATTCCTTTTTTCGCCTGCTCTTCATTTTGTACAGCTTTTCCTCTTTCTTCTTCCAGTTGTGAGTAATAATTTTTTAGAGCTTCATTTTCTTTTTTCAGTGTTTCAAGCTGTTTCTGCAGGTTTTCCAGTTCGCTTTTTCCGGCAGTAATACTTTCATTCTGCTTCAGTGCTTCCGACAGTTGCTGTTCCAGTTGCTCCTTGCTTGCTGTAATACATTCATTTTGTTTCTGTAATTCTGCCAGTTGTGCAGCATTTTGGCTCTGTTTCTCTTTCTCGTCGGCCAGTAAACGCTCCAGCTCATCTTTATCGGCTGAAATTGTTTTATTTTGTTCCAGTGCATCGTTAAGCTGTTGTTCCAGCTCATCTCTTCTGGTGGCAATCGTTTCGTTTTGCTTTAATGCCTCCGAGAGTTGCTGGTCAAGCTCATTTTTCTCAGTCGCAATGTTCTCGTTCTGCTTTTGTAAATCTTCGAGCAACGTACTGTTTTCGTCTTGTCCCTCTTTCAGATCTGTCAACTGACGTTCCAGCTCGTCTTTGTCGGCTGTAATTGTTTCGTTTTGTTTCAGAGCATCGTCCAACTGTTGCTCCAGTTCGTCTTTTCCAGCCGCAATAACTTCATTTTGTTTCAGTGCTTCCGACAGTTGCTGTTCCAGTTGTTCCTTGCTTGCAGTAATACATTCATTTTGCTTTTGCAGATCTTCCAGTTGGGCAACATGCTGGTTTTGCTTTTCCTTTTCATCAGTCAATTGGTGCTCCAGTTCGTTTTTGTCGGCTTCGGTTGCTGCATATTGTTTCAGAGTTTCGTCCAGTTTTTGTTCCAGCTCGTCTTTGTGAGCTGCAAGGCTGTCGTTTTGTTTCAGTGCTTCCGACAATTGCTGTTCCAGTTGTTCCTTGCTTGCAGCAAAACATTCATTCTGCTTTTTTAAATCTTCCAGTTGTGTTATACTCTGGGCCTGTTTTTCTTTTAAATCGGTGAGCTGTTGTTCCAGTTTATTTTTATCGGCAGTAATCGTCTGATTCAGTTTCAGCGCCTCGTCGAGCTTGTTGCTCAGTGACTGTATTTCGTTGTTGCGGGAAACGATTTCCTGCTCATCGCTTTGCATTTTTTCCAATCCGTTTTCTTTATCCGATTGCAATTTTGAAATTTCAGTTTGCAGATTGGATATTTCCTGCTGGTGTGCAGCAATGGATGTTTGCAACTGGCTAAGTTCTGTCTGTGCTACGGACAGTTCCTCTTGCGTTTCAGTCAACTGAGTACGTTTGTAGGTTACTTCCTTGTTCGCGTCTTTTACTTCGATGGAAAGTTGCTGGTTTTTTATCAGTAAAGCCTCGTTATCATTTTGTAATTGTTCGATATCGACGCCTGTCAGCTTTTTAATCAGATGAAAAGTGAGTTTGCTCATACAGTGTCAGAAGATAATTTGGTTAATTAATGTTGCAAATTACGCAAATATTTCCGAATGTTGGGTATAAATTACAATTTAAAATGCATCTTTTTACATGAAAAATCCATTCTATTCGATCTTTATCATTAGATTTGTATCTCAATTTTTAGAAAAAAAGAAATGCAAGATATTATAGCTAATAATGAATATTTAAGTGGAAACCGGACAAATAGTCTGATTAATCGTAAGATGATCTTCCGGATATTGGGTATTTTGTTGTTCATAGAGGGAGTAATGTTTCTTGTTTGTGCAGGCGTATCGTTATGTTACAGCGAACATAGTTATATTTATTTTGTATATTCTACACTGATAGCTGCTGCGGCGGGTAGCATATTGTTGTTTTTAGGGCGTAAGGCAGAGAATAAGCTTTCTCGCCGCGACGGATATTGTATTGTAGCTTTTACCTGGCTTTTATTTACAGTGTTTGGCATGCTTCCTTTTTATCTGAGTGGGGAAATTCCTTCGGTAAGCGATGCTTTCTTTGAAACAATGTCGGGGTTTACCACAACGGGGGCCACTATTCTTGATGATATTGAGTCGCTTTCGTATGGAATGTTGTTCTGGCGTAGCTTTTCTCAATGGATAGGTGGACTGGGAATTGTCTTTTTTACCATAGCTGTTTTGCCGATTTTCGGGGTTGGAAATCAGGTCTTGTTTTCGGCTGAGGCTACGGGAGTGACGCATGACAAGATTCATCCTAAAATCAGTATCATGGCAAAGTGGCTTTGGACTGTATATTTGTTGCTTACCGTGACTGAAACTATTTTGTTGATGCTGGGCGGCATGAACTTGTTTGATGCTGTGTGTCATGCATTTTCTACGACAGCTACCGGAGGATATTCTACCAAGCAAGATAGTGTGGCTCATTGGAATTCTCCCTTTATAGAATATGTGATTGCCATCTTTATGGTTTTGTCGGGAATTAATTTTTCCTTGTATTTTATGTGTTTGAAAGGTAAGTTCCTTCATCTGTTCAAGGATGATGAAAGCAGATGGTTTCTGATATCGGTGGGAGTAGTGACCTTGTTTATTACGGTTCCTCTGGTTACTCAAAATCATTATGGTTGGGAAGAGGCTTTCCGGAAGGCTTTCTTTCAGGTTGCCAGTATCCATACATCCTGTGGCTTTGCTACCGATGACTATAATGGCTGGCCTCCTTTCACATGGATGCTCTTGATTTATACGATGATGGCTGGTGGCTGTACCGGATCTACGGGTGGTGGTATCAAGAATATGCGTCTGGTTATTTTATTCCGGAATATGAAAAATGAGTTCAGCCGCTTAATACATCCGCGTGCTGTGCTGCCGGTGAAAGTGAATCAACAGACTATTTCTTTATCTACCATATCGACAGTCAATACGTTTATCTTGTTGTATATGATTTGTATTTTCATTAGTTGGGTGGTTTTGATGTTTTTGGGTCTGGGCCTTACGGAATCATTTGGACTGGTGGTTTCCAGTTTAGGTAATGTAGGACCGGGGTTGGGAGCGTATGGACCGGCCTTTTCATGGAGTACTCTTCCCGATATTGTCAAATGGATATTATCGTTCTTGATGTTAATTGGTCGATTGGAATTATTTGGTATTCTGCTTATGTTCTCGCCGGGATTCTGGCATAAACGTTGATGCTGTTATTACTTTTCGGTATATACAATTATTCCCCACAGATATGTTTCCTTCCGGACTTTAATCTGTGGGGAATTATTTTATATTCTTTTTACTGCCTGCATTAAAAATAAAGTCAAAAAATTATCATCACGGCATATACGAACAACTGCTTTCCGGCATGTATAATAGACAATGAATCCGAATAGCTGTGTAGGTCCGAATGGTTTTGGCTTATAGGCTGGCAACAGGTGGTTGGGTACGATTGTAAAAGCGGAAAATCTGTCTTTTTAATCGATGAAACGTTTCGTCAGATTTTCAAACTCGTCAATTCTTCTGTCGCGAAGGAAAGGCCACCAGCGGCGAACATTCTCGCTACGGTTCATATCAATGTCTACCACGATGTTCTCTTCTTTCAGGTTGCTGGCTTGTGCAAGAATTTCTCCTTGCGGTCCTGCCACGAAGCTGTTTCCCCAAAATTGTATGCCGTTTGTTTGTCCTGAAGGATCAGGTTCAAGTCCCACACGGTTGACAGCTATAACCGGAAGTCCGTTTGCTACGGCATGTCCGCGCTGTACGGTAACCCAAGCTCCGAGCTGGCGCATTTTCTCGTCTTGAGTGTCACTACTTTCCCATCCGATAGCTGTTGGATAAATCAGCAGTTCGGCGCCTTTCAGAGCCATAAGTCTTGCTCCTTCGGGATACCATTGGTCCCAGCATACCTGTACACCTAATTTTCCCAGACTGGTTTCGATTGGTTCGAATCCCAGATCGCCCGGCGTAAAATAGAATTTTTCGTAGTAAGCAGGATCGTCTGGAATATGCATTTTGCGATATTTTCCGGCGATACTTCCATCGGCATCGAATACAACAGCAGTATTATGGTAAAGTCCTGGAGCACGTCGCTCGAACAACGAGGTTACCAATACAATGTGATAGGCTGCAGCAATATCGCTGTAAAATCCCGTTGATGGACCGGGAATCGGTTCAGCCAAATCGAACAAAGACGTATCTTCTGTCTGACAGAAGTAGGGGGTATTATGTAATTCCTGTAATACAACAAGTTGTGCGCCTGCTTGTGCTACAGAGGCAATATTGCGATGTAGCTTTTCTAAATTTGTTTTCAGGTCGTTTGTACAAGATTGTTGTACAATGCCCACACGGATAATTCTTTTCATATTTTTTCTGAGATTTTTAATGTTTGTTGGTCTTTACGTTTTCCGGATATTGCATAGTTACACAATGCAATGATCCATGCTGCTGAATGAGTGCGCGACAATCTATTCCTACGATTTCTCTGTCAGGAAAGGCTTGGGACAGGACGTTTGCTGCCAGTTGGTCATTTTCCGGTTGATTGTAGGTAGGATATAGTACAGCTTTGTTCATAATCAGGAAGTTTGCGTACGTCGCAGGAAGGCGCTCACCCTCTTCGTCGTAAACGGCTTCTGCCATTGGCAAAGGAAGCAGGCGGAAGGGTTTTCCTTCCAGTGTGCGGAAGGCCTTGAGTTGTTCTTCCATCAGTTGCAGCTCTTTGTAGTGCTCGTCGGAAGAATCAGTGCATTGTACATAAACAATTGTGTTATCCGGACACAGACGAGCCAGTGTATCAACATGACTGTCGGTATCGTCTCCTGCAAGGAAGCCATGGTCCAGCCATAAAATCTGTTGCAGGTTGAATCTTTCTTTCAGGTATGTTTCCAGTTCACTGCGGTCCATTGTATCATTCCGGTTGGGAGCAAGTAAGCATGTAGAGGTTGTCAGCAGAGTTCCCTGTCCGTCACTTTCTATCGAACCTCCTTCAAGTACGAAATTGCGACAGTTGATATATTCTCCGTTCAGTAGTTTGCTTTGGTATACCCGGGTGTTTATCAGATTATCTTTATTGGCCGCAAATTTCATTCCCCAGCCGTTGAAACAGAAATCCAATAATAGGGGAGTTCCATCATTTTGCAATAAGGTGATGAATCCGTGGTCGCGTGCCCATGTATCATTGGTAGGGCATTCTATAAAGTGTATATTATCCTTGCAGTCGAGGCCTTTCAGTATCTCGGGATATTCGGGAGCAACCAGCAAAAGAGGCTGGCGGGAAGCTATTTCACGAGCCAGATTGAGAAAACATGCTTCTACGTCGTCTAACATATAGTTCCAGTCGGTCCCGCTATGTGGCCACGTCAGTTGGATATAACTTTGCGGATGCCATTCGGCAGGCAAGAAGTAGTTCTTTTCCATAATGCAATAGTTTGTTTTTATAATGTTGTGTCTTTTTATTATCGTTATTGTTGGCTGTTACGTTTGCTTCTTCGTTTTAGTAAAATCCAGTCGAAAAGCTCACGCCAGTTGGTAAAGTCTTTTTTATACATCAAACCGATACCTTGTGTTGTCAATGTCGATTTGGTAAAGTATCTGTCGTTGGTCTGATTATATCCTTTCAGGCGGAAATCTCCGTTCTTCGTGAGCAGCCACATCGCTTCAAAATCACCCACAAAATTTGTGTTGCGCATCGGATTGTCACGATAACCGAAATTGCCATTTATAATCAGGCGGTTGTTTAGTAATCTTCCTGAAAGTATAGCTTCTGCTTCTACATCGGTCCAGCCTTTGTCGCCTGTACTTAAATTTGTTCCGAGGTTCCAGTTCTGACTGTCTATTACTTGTGATAGCATATTGTTCAGTTGTCCTGACAGAGTACTGAAGGCTAAGGAGCTGGTAGCATCCGACTGATTAGCATTATTGGAATAATCGTATGTATAGAATTTGCCGATACTCAACAAATAAATGATTTGAGTATTCATTTGTTCCTCCGTACTGGTCAGGCTTCGTACCAGTTCGCGATCCTCATCACTCACGGTTGGAAGGTCGAGATCGAACTTGAGGGTAGGAGCTGTCAGATTACCTTTCAGATTCAGCAGGCAGTTAACTTTGACAGTTCCTTTTGTGTTTGAGGCATCAGCCACTAAGTCATTCAAGGATGCTGAGTTCACGGTGTATACAGCTTGTACGTCCAGATTGGCTTCTTTAGGATTACCATTAAATGAAACAGAGCCACCCGACTGGAGAATGAAGTCTTTATGAATTACGTTTTGCATACTCATTTTATAGATACCCTCTTCTATATTATAGTTTCCGAATATCTGGAAATCACCTTTGTTATAGTAATTTATGCGTAAGTTTCCCGTTCCATTTGCAGAGATATGATCTCTTGCTACTGGGTCCATGACAATACGCATCGTTGCAGCCGGAGTTGCCTCTATCTGGAAATTAATATGAGTATCTGTTGGCGTGTCTTCTTCTTCCTTATCCTCTTTCTTGTTTAAGTGATGATATAATTCTGTCTGGATGCTCTCTTGCTTGCGGCGAGGAGTCTTGTCGACAAATGTAATAAATTGTGTATTGGTAGCTTCAGCGGCGGTCGCTGTGACATATGTAAACTTTGTTCCTGGATCAGTTCGCAATGTCCCGTCTACTGTCAGCATATTATTTCCTCCGCGTAATAATACATCGCCGGTAGTATATATTTGTCCATAGAAAGGAAATTCAGGTGTCTCTTTCTCTGTATGATATACTAACATTCTGTTGGTGTTAAAGCGGAAATTATAGGTCAGATTCTTTAGTTTTGTATGGTTAAGAGCACCATTGATCAGTCCTGTATGGCCTTCTGGGTCGGTAACACGTACGTTCTCGAAACTAAAACGTCCAGAACTGATACGAACCGAATCGGCATGTGCATTGAATGATGTATTCAGAATGTTCACTTTCATGCTGGCATCAGCCTGGGCACAGCCCTCCAAATCAAGTCCTGAAAAAGGCCCATATAAGCGAACATGTCCAAAAACTCTTCCTTGCATATTGGTAAATATATTTTCTATAAATGGCTGTAGGAAAGATAAATTCGTTCCTCCTGCCTGAATATTAAGGTTTAATCCTTTTTCTTTAGGGGAAACATATCCATCTACGTTCGTAAAATAATGCTCATTTTCTTTTATGTCAGCATGCAGTCGTACTCCTCCCAATTCATTGTCCCATTCTCCTTTGATATCTCCCAATCCTAATAAAGCATCATTTAGCGAGAAGTCTTTAACACTAAGGCGGGTATACATGACAGGCTTCTGCAACACATTGTGCAAGTGTACGCGTCCTGTGATTAAGCCATTGAACTTGACGGCATGAAACTGGATGATATCCATTACATACTGCAAATTGATGTTGCTCAAATCTACCAGACATGAGTCGCTTTGTTCTTTCCCGATACGTCCATTGGCCCGCAAATACTGATTCTGATGCTCGAACAAGAAATTATTGATTTCTATGAGATCTTTGTCGATTGTAATCTTTGAAGGATGTATCTTCCATATTGTATCGTTCAGAATAATTTTACTTGGACGGATATCAATAGAGGTTAAAAGCCTGTTTTTTTCTTCCGATTTCCGGAAGCTGGCAACTGTTTCTACGACTCCACTGAAAGTGGAAGGCACGTTGTTTCCCCAGTGGATTGTTGTTTTCAATTTATCTTCAGCTACACGGGAGTTGACAGCTAAGCTGATAGTTTCTCCCTTTTTCATACGCTTGTTGATGCGTAACTGACATTCCAGCTCATCTGCTGTGTTACTACAGAGGAAGGTTCCCGATTCAAAATAAGAGTCATTATAAATAAATTCAGGTAAATATCCCTGTATCTGTAAGCGTGTACGGCGATCATCGAAGTAACCATTCAATGTTGCAGGCATCCCTAATTCTACAGGTATATTGAATACCTTAGAAAACAGCTCTGTATTATCTAATTGAAAATGGAACTGGAAATCGTTATTCGTTTCGGGTAATTCTTTATTTAATGCCAGTAAAGAGGGAATATACCGTTGTAAAGTCTTCAGGATACTTGCCGGAAGCGTACGATATGAATAATTTCCCTTTACGCAGCCATTCAAAAAGGAAGAACGAATCTCGAGTTGTTTCTCTTTGTTTTTACCCGTATTTCCTGCTATGATACTTAAATTGTCGAGGTAATAGCATTGATCCTCTTCGGGAGCATTGACACTGACACTGTCGATGCTGATTTTACCTTGCATATCATCGATAGAATGGCCGCTGAAATCTGCGGTCAGACTCAGTGACATGTCTGTATCTTGATATTTATCGGTCAGATGCAAGTCATTAGGACGGAAGTTCCGAACTACCGCTCTTAAATTAAAATCGGGTACAGCTTGCCGTGTTGCAAAATGTCCGTTTATCTCAATGTTTCCATTGCTATCGTCCAAAGACAACTTTCCGTTGAATCCTCCCGGAGTATACTTCCCGTCGAGCATGATATTACGGTATTCATACTGCTTGTATGTCAGTGATGATATATTTCCTTTAATGTATGATTCTGCTTTTCCGTCATGGTACTTAAAACCTTTTAATTCAATATCAAAAGTTGTATTTCCAAGAGTTTTCTCTTGGTCGAGTAATGCTCCCAAGTTTAATTCCGGGCTGATAATCTTACCGGAATAAGAACGTAGATGCGTAATCGTGTCCGAGTGCATGGTAACATTAGCTTGGATACTACCAACATCGGTCAGGAGTGTACCATGTGTTGTTAGCTGACTTAGGTAACCGGATATATCTCCGTTGAAGTTGATATCTCCAATTCGTTGTAATATTGCAGGAGTATTAGTCTTGCCTGTCAGATTTTGAATGAGCCAGCCAGTCCCTTCTTTATCAGCTTTCAGCTGTGCCAGATTGCCGAAGAGGAACATGTTATTTTTTTCATTCCAGTGATTTACCATAGCTTCTCCTTTCAGCAGAAGACTCTGATAATCGTTCGAAAGATAAATGTCTGTACATTTGGTCTGATATCCTTTCCCTTCGAGGGTGATACGCAAATTAAGGGCATCATTAAAATGGGTAAACGATGGTACAAACATTGCCAGATCGGATAATGTTATGCTGGCACGTATGCGGGCCATATATCGTGTATCGTTGTTGATGATAGACGATGAAGCCGTGCTGTCGTAAGCAGCAGCAAGTGTATCGATGGCAAGTTCACTCTGAGGCAATGAAACTTCGATATTGTTAGCTTGCAGTCCTTGATGATTGGCTGTCAGTTTCAGGGCCAGTTTCTTTAGCTTAAATCCACTTTGCTCGTTGAAACTCAGTCGCTTGATCTGTGCGTTCAAGGAGTCTGGAGTCAATGCTTTCAGCGACAGGGTAGCCGAAAAATTCTGAATGCCCAGATGGTTGACGTTGAAACGCCCCGGAGTTTGTGCTGCAGAGAGAAGATCATAATAAATTTGCCCACGGCGGATCAGTACAGAATTAATTCTCAAATCGATATTCGATTGTTTCTTCACTGTATCTTTTGAAGCAAAAGCATCAAGGACGAACTGAAAGTTCGTTTTACTGTCGGGAGTCGGGCGATTTAGATGGGCATTCAATCCAAAAAGCTGAATGCTGCTGATGCGTATTTTCCCGTGTAATAACGGAGAAATTTCTACCTTGGCAGACAAACGGGCTATTTTAAGTAATTCTTGTCCCGACTTATCTTCCAGATAAACATTCTGTATAATGACACGGTTTAATAGTCCCAAGTCTATACTTCCGATGCTGACTTCGGTATGCATGATGCGGCTGAGTTCCTGAGCCGCAAATACAGAAAGCCGTTTTTGAATAAAAGGAAGACTCAAAACGGCGATAACTCCGAAATAGCATACCAATGCAATGATGATGGTAAATCGGACAATATGTTTGACTTTTCTGAATTTGCTCATGCGTACTGCTCAAAAATTAATCAAAATTACAAATATCACTTGAAGTAATCTATATTTTGCCATCTTATTTTACTATTTTTAAAAGAGTATTTCGTACTTTTGGCACATTAATTTAAAATGATAAAGTAAGATATATGAAAAAAACAATCACGTTGGCATGCCTGATGGCAATGACACTGGGCGTACAGGCTCAGGAGGGGGGAATTACACAAGACATGTTGAATCAGATAAAGAGCAGCTACAAACATACTGCTTCCGATAAGGCCATTTATAATGCAATGGCAGGAACCAGCATAGCAGTTTTGGCGAAAAATCATGAAAATCTGGCTAACTTCGATACGAATTTTTCGAATAAAGTTATTTCGCATGGCATTACCGACCAGCAGCAATCCGGACGTTGTTGGCTGTTTACCGGTTTAAATGTATTACGTGCACAAATGATAGCCAAGTATGGTTTGGATGAAATGGAATTCTCTCAGAATTATTGTTTCTTCTACGATCAGTTGGAAAAAGCAAACCTTTTCCTGCAAGGCATTATTGATACACGTGAAAAACCAATGGACGATAAAATGGTAGAATGGCTGTTCCGTAATCCGATCAGCGATGGCGGACAGTTTACCGGTATATCCGATGTAATAGGAAAGTACGGTGTTGTTCCTGCTTCTGTCATGCCTGAAACTTATAGCAGCGAGAATACTTCACAGATTGCCCGTCTGATTGGCCTGAAGTTGAGAGAGTTCGGATTGCAATTACGTGATGAGGCTGCCAAAGGTGGTAAACTTCCAGCACTGGAACAGAAAAAAACAGAAATGCTTTCTACCATATATCGTATGCTGGCACTGGCATTCGGCGAACCGGTTGAGCACTTTACCTGGACAATGAACGGGGTTACTAAAGAATATACTCCGCAATCTTTCTATCAGGAATATTTGGGTAACGATCTGACGAATAATTACGTTATGCTGATGAACGACCCGAGCCGTGAATATTACAAATGCTATGAAATTGATTTCGACCGTCATGTATACGATGGAAAGAACTGGACCTATGTAAATCTGCCTGTCGATGATATAAAAGCGATGGCAATCGCGTCTATCAAAGACAGCACGATGATGTATTTCTCTTGTGATGTCGCAAAGTTTTTGGATAGCAAACGTGGTACACTTGATTTGAAAAATTTCGATTATGAATCGTTGATGGGAACAACGTTTGGAATGGACAAGAAACAACGTGTACAGACATTTGCCAGTGGATCAAGCCATGCCATGACATTGATGGCCGTCGATTTGGATAAAGACGGAAAGCCTAAAAAGTGGATGGTTGAAAATAGCTGGGGAGCAGAATCAGGTTATAAAGGACATCTCATTATGACAGACGAATGGTTCAATGAATATATGTTCCGTCTGGTGGTAGAAAAGAAATATGTACCGGCGAAAGTACTGGATATCCTGAAGCAGAAACCGGTGCGTCTTCCTGCATGGGATCCGATGTTTGCACCGGAAGAATAACGGATGACGTAGATATATAGACTAAACGTCCTGAAATCTTTAAGCTCTTATTGGTATGGCCTGAAAAGATTTCAGGACGTTTTATTTTACCGCAGGGTTGTTTTTGTCCTCTTTTTTGCTTAACTTCGTATTATAACCTTAAAATCGAATCTGTATGAAGAAGCATCGAAGAACGAGGCCGCAATATCTGGCAGCTTGTCTGCTGGCCCCTTGGTTGTGTCAGACTGCGAATGCACAAAATGAATCCCTTTCACTTCCTGATAGTGTGATAACGGTAGGGTATGCACGAGGTAGTCTGAAAAATATATCCGGTTCGGTAGAGCAGATTACCGAGCAGCAGATGAACAAGGAACAGCTTGCCAATCCGTTGGAAGCCATTCAGGGACGAGTCCCGGGATTGTCAATCATGAAAAGTAGTAACGGTACAGCTGCCTTGGAGTCGGTGCGAATGCGAGGTACTACTTCATTGACAAGCGGCAATGATCCGCTGATTATCGTAGACGGTGTACTGGGCGACTTAAGTATGCTTACTTCTGTTTATCCTACGGATATAGAGAGCTTTACCATCTTGAAAGATGCTTCCGAAACTGCTCAGTATGGTTCTCGTGGTGCTTCCGGCGTTATTAATATTACAACAAAGAAAGGCGTTTCCGGTAAAACGCGTATCAATTACAACGGAAGTTTCGGTATCGCTCATGCTTATCGTCACTTGGATATGCTTTCAGGAGCCGAATATCGTAATGTTGCAGCGGCGCATGGGTTGACAATTCTTGATAAGGGTTACGATACGGATTTTCAAAAGGAAATAGAACAGTTGGGCATTCAGCAAAATCATAATATCGCTTTTTATGGAGGAGGAGATGCTTCCAAATATCGTGTGTCGCTGGGGTATCTCGACAGGGAAGGCGTAGTGCTGAATGAAAGTATGAAGCTTTTCACTTCGAACATGAATATGTCGCAGGATATATTTGGCAAGTTTATTCAATGCGACTTGGGACTCTTCGGCTCGGTCAAGAAAAACCGTAACCTGGTCGATCTGCAAAAGACTTTTTATTCAGCAGCAGCTTTTAATCCTACCTTCCCGAATCATAAAGATTATACGACGGATGCATGGGATCAGATAACGACGGCCAGCCAGATTACCAACCCGCTGGCGTGGATGGAAGTAAACGACCGTGATGATATTTCTTATTTCAGTGCGCACGCCCGATTGAATTTCAATTTATCTGACGATTTGAAATTTGTCCTTTTCGGCTCTTATACTTACAATGATTCCGAAGACTCCCAGTACCTTCCTACTACGGTCTGGGCACACGGACAGGCGTATCGTGGAAATCGCCGCTCAGAATCGATGCTGGGAAATGCGATGTTTACTTATCAGAAGCAAATAAAAAAACATTTTATTGATGTACTGGCACTGGCAGAATTAGAGAAAAACGTATATGCGGGCTTTTATACTACGGTAACAAACTTTTCATCCGATCGTATGGGGTTTGATAATTTGCAGGCTGGCGCATTGCGCCCGTGGGATGGAACGGGGTCATATTACGAAGAACCTCATCTGGCTTCTTTTCTGGGACGAGTGAATTACGCCTTTGCCGACCGCTATGTGCTTACGGTCAACGCCCGTACCGATGCGTCTTCCAAATTTGGTGCAAATCATAAATGGGGATTTTTTCCTTCTGTTTCGGCTGCATGGAATATAACCAGTGAAGAGTTTATGAAGCAATTTTCATGGATAGACAATCTGAAACTGCGCGTAGGTTACGGACTTGCCGGCAATCAGGGAGGCATAGATTCGTATACCACGATGAACCTTGTCCGCCCGAACGGAGTCGCACCGGTTGGCAATTCTCCTGTCGTGACGTATGAAACGCTTCGAAATATCAATCCCGATTTGAAATGGGAGGTGAAACATACGTTCAATGCCGGGCTGGATGTTGGTCTGTATGGCAACCGCTTGCTGCTTTCTGTCAACTATTATAATTCCAAGACTACCGACATGCTCTATAATTATCGGGTAAGTGTTCCTCCTTTTACCTATAATACGTTGCTGGCGAATATCGGTTCGATGCGGAATAGCGGAACAGAAATTTCAATTGGCATTACTCCGTTGAAGACAAAAGATATGGAGCTGAATATCAATGCAAATATCACTTTCCAGAAAAACAAGCTGCTTTCGTTGAGTGGTATGTATGATGGAGAATATGTTTCTGCTTCAGAATATACTGTTATAGCCGGACTAAACGGCGCCGGTTTCCACGGAGGATACAACAATATCGTGTATCAGATAGTGGGACAGCCGCTGGGAGTATTCTATCTGCCTCATTGTACCGGACTGGTTCCCGACGGAAATGGAGGATATAAATACGAGATAGCCGATCTGAATGGAGGAGGGGTAAATCTGGAAGACGGTGAAGACCGTTATATTGCCGGACAAGCTGTACCGAAAACTCTGCTTGGCTCGAATATCAGTTTCCGATACAAACAGTTTGATGTTTCTTTACAAATAAATGGAGCCTTTGGACATAAGATATATAATGGTACCTCGCTGACATACATGAATATGAACAGTCTTCCCGATTATAACGTGATGGCGGAAGCTCCTGCACGGATGATCAAGGACCAGACTGCGACCGACTACTGGCTGGAAGACGGCGATTATATCAATTTTGACTATCTTACGGTAGGATACTATGTTCCATTGAAGAATACAAAGTTTTTACACAACATGCGTCTGGCGTTTACTGTCAACAATCTGGGCACAATCAGTGGATACTCAGGACTGACTCCTCTTATCAACAGCATGACTGTCGATTCTACATTGGGAGTGGATGATAAACGTACTTATCCGTTGTCGAGAACCTATACTATCAGTTTAAGCCTTAATTTCTAAACCGTTTACTATGAAAAAACTATATATATACATGCTGGCCTGCTCTGCAGCTATGAATATATCGTGCAGCAGTTTTCTGGAAGAACATCCTCGTGATGGCTTATCCAAAGAAGAAGCCTATTCTAACATATCGGCTCTTTACCGTAACGGCGTGGCTTCACTTTATAATTATGTGGGAAGTTACAAAGATTCAGAAGGTTTGCAGGGTACGGGACGTGGAATATACGATTTGAATACCTTTACGACTGACGAAGCTATCATGCCCACCCGCGGTGGCGACTGGTATGATGGCGGGTTCTGGCAAGGGCTTTACCTCCATCAGTGGGGAGTGAGCAGCGATGCCATACTGAATACATGGGAATATTTGTTCCGTTCCATCAAACAGTGCAATTATTCGCTGGAACAGATTGGGCAGTATGCGGCTACCCATTCCGATAAAGAGCTTCCTGCTTATCAGGCAGAAGTGCGTGCACTGCGCGCTATGTTCTATTATTATACCATGGATTTGTTTGGGCGGGTGCCCCTGATAACCTCGTCAGGGGGTGGCGATAAAACGATGTTGCAGGCAGAACGGGATGTGATTTTTACTTTTATTGTAAAAGAGTTGCAGGAAGCTGCGCCTTTCCTGAGTGAAGAAAGAAGTAATACTCCCGGTACTTATTACGGAAGAATGACACGAGCCGTAGCTTATTTCCTGTTGGCTAAACTGGCTCTAAATGCAGAAGTTTATATGGATGCCGACTGGACCGATGGCGTTTATTCGGAAGGAAGTGCCATTTATTTCACCGTCGATGGAAAACAGCTTAATGCATGGCAAACTACGCAGTTTTATTGTGCAGAACTTGCGCGGATGGGGTATCGGCTGGAAAATGATTATTCTTCCAATTTTGCCATTTTTAACGAATCTTCACAGGAAAATATTTTTGTTATTCCTATGAGTAAAACCCTGTATACTAATCAGATGCAATATCTTTTCCGCTCTCGTCATTATAATCATGCCAAGGCCTACGGGCTGGGAGGTGAAAACGGATCGAGTGCAGCACTCGAAGTTTTGCAGACTTTCGGCTACGGGACTGATGCGGTAGATCCTCGTTTTGAGTATTGTTATTTTGCAGATGAAGTGTACGATTTGCAAGGCAATCCTGTACTGCTCGACAACGGTGAACCTTTAATTTATTATCCTGACAAAGTAGCCCTCGATGTATCGAATACAGAATATGAGCAGACAGCGGGTGCCCGTATGAAGAAATATGAGGTAGACAATACGGCATTAAAAGATGGTAAGCTGATGGATAATGATATCGTACTGTTCCGTTATGCAGATGTATTGCTGATGATGAGTGAAGCTAAAGTAAGAAACGGTGAAGACGGTACTGCTGAATTGAATGAAGTACGTGGCAGGGTAGGAGCTCCTTACCGTGAGGCAACTCTCGATAACCTGCTGTCCGAAAGGCAACTGGAGCTTGCGTGGGAAGGGTGGCGCCGTCAAGATTTGATCCGCTTCCATCAGTTTACTCGTTCTTACAGCTTCCGTCCCCAGCTTCCCGGCGAGGCGGATGGCTATACTACTGTTTTTCCGATTCCGGCAAAAGTTATTGATATGAACGGATTACTGAAGCAAAATCCGGGATATTGATAGAATGAGGGCAGGAAAGATGCCCTCATTTAAAACATAATGCAGACTTTTATTCAGAAAAATCTAAGTGGCTGAATGACAATATAAAGGCTTCTCTTTTGAAAGCTCTGCTTCTGTGAATAAATTTGTGCTGATGTTTTCTGAAAATTTGTACAAAAAATAAAATCTTTTGTACAAATTTTCAGTAACACGTGCCGAAGATTTTTCTACTCCTGACGGGATGATGATTAAAATCTATTGTTGTCCCTCTTTTCGTGGCAAGGCGTTTCGGAAAAACGCCTTCTTCTGCTTTTCGAAACCTTGCTGGTGAAATCACTTTTCAGCTAAATTTTTATAATTCTTGTCAAATGGTTCTAAACGAGAAATGCTCGCAAATCAGTCTGAAAACAGTCGGATTTGATGGAGTGTAAAATAATCAAAATTGCTCTCTGTATATTACAAAATGAAGACAAAATGCGGTTTTTTGTAACTTATAAACAATTATATAAAGAATTTTTTCCGTAATAACCCGCTTGAAATTGTTTATTTCCATTCTTTTTTATTTAATTTTGCAGTCAAATTTATAAAACCATTTTTTATAACCCAATATGGCTAATTTAATAAAATTGCGTAAAGGTCTTGACATTAACCTGAAAGGCAAGGCGACTGCTGAAGTGGTAGCTGTAAAAGAGCCGGGATTCTATGCGTTGATTCCCGATGATTTTACAGGTGTAACACCTAAGGTCGTAGTGAAGGAACAGGAATATGTTATGGCCGGAGGACCCTTGTTTATTGACAAGAATCATCCTGAAGTGAAATTTGTTTCGCCCGTAAGCGGCGTAGTAACCAGTGTGGAGCGTGGAGCTCGCCGTAAAGTGATGAGCATTACGGTTGAAGCAGCTGCAGAACAGGACTTCCAGGAGTTTGGCAAGAAAGACGTTGCCAAGATGGATGCCGCTGCAGTAAAGGAACTGTTGCTGGAAAGTGGTATGTTTGCTTTCTTCAGACAGCGTCCGTATGATGTCATTGCCGATCCTACAGTTGCTCCGAGAGCAATTTTCGTATCAGCGTTCGACAGCAATCCGCTTGCTCCTGATTTTGAATTTGCCCTGAAAGGTGAAGAAGCAAATTTCCAGACAGGACTTGATGCTTTGGCAAAAATTGCCAAGACTTACCTGAGTATTAGTGTAAAACAAAGTGCTGCAGCTCTGACACAGGCTAAGAACGTGACTGTGACAGTGTTCGACGGACCTCATCCTGCAGGCAATGTAGGTGTACAGATTAACCACATTGCTCCTGTAAATAAAGGTGAAACCGTATGGACAATCGATCCGCAGGCTGTAATTTTTATCGGTCGTCTGCTGAATACCGGACGTGTAGACATGACTCGTACGGTTGCTGTAACAGGCTCTGAAGTGAAGAAGGCTGCTTATTGCAAGCTGAAAGTAGGTGCATGTTTGACAAATGTTTTTGCCGGTAATGTAAATAATGGAAAAGAACTGCGCTATATCAGCGGTAACGTACTGACTGGTAAGCAGATTTCTGCCAACGGATTCCTTGGCGCATTCCATAGCCAGGTAACAGTTATTCCTGAAGGTAACGATGTACACGAAATGCTGGGATGGATCATGCCTCGTCTTGATCAGTTCAGCACCAGCCGCTCTTATTTCAGCTGGCTGATGGGTAAGAAGGAATACACACTGGATGCTCGTGTAAAAGGTGGCGAACGTCACATGATTATGTCTAACGAGTATGACAAGGTATTGCCGATGGACATCATGCCCGAATATTTGATAAAAGCAATCATTGCCGGAGATATTGACCGCATGGAACAACTGGGTATCTACGAAGTTGCTCCTGAAGACTTCGCTCTGTGTGAGTTCGTTTGCTCTTCTAAGATGGAATTGCAGCGTATCGTTCGCGAAGGACTGGATATGCTCCGTCGTGAAATGTGCTAATACTAACTAAAAGATTAATAGAATATAAATGAAAGCGCTAAGAAATTATCTAGATAAGATAAAGCCAAACTTTGAAGAGGGCGGCAAATATCATGCTTTTCGTTCTGTGTTCGATGGTTTCGAAACATTCTTGTTTGTTCCGAGTACTACTTCGAAGACAGGTACGCACATCCACGATGCGATTGATAGCAAACGTATCATGTCACTCGTGGTTATTGCATTGATTCCGGCACTGTTGTTCGGTATGTACAATGTCGGTTATCAGCATTATGTTCATGCAGGCATCAGCGGTAGCTTTATCGAAATGTTTGCTTACGGTTTCCTGGCTGTTCTGCCGAAAATTATTGTTTCTTATGTAGTAGGTCTGGGAATCGAATTCGTCGTAGCACAATGGAAGAAGGAAGAAATTCAGGAAGGTTTCCTGGTTTCTGGTATGTTGATTCCGATGATTGTTCCTGTAGACTGTCCGTTGTGGATGCTTGCTGTTGCAACAGCATTCTCTGTAATCTTCGCTAAGGAAGTATTCGGTGGTACAGGTATGAATATCTTTAACCCGGCTTTGATTACTCGTGCATTCTTGTTCTTTGCTTATCCTACCAAGATGTCGGGTGATGCCGTATGGGTATCAGGTGACAGTATCTTCGGTCTGGGTAAGACTGTTGACGGACTGACTGCTGCAACTCCTCTGGGTGTTGCCAAGGTTGCTGAATGTCCTGCTTTCTCATGGGACATGGTTACTGGTCTGATTCCGGGTTCTATCGGTGAAACAAGCGTAATTGCCATCGCAATCGGTGCTGTTATCTTGTTGTGGACTGGTGTAGCAAGCTGGAAGACAATGTTGTCTGTGTTTGTTGGTGGAGCTGTAATGGGATGGATTTTCAATACGATTGGTCCTGATACCGGTGTTGCTCACATGCCGTGGTACGAACACTTGTGCTTGGGCGGCTTCTGCTTTGGTGCAGTGTTTATGGCTACTGACCCGGTAACTTCTTCACGTACAGAAAACGGTAAGTTTGTATATGGCTTCCTGATTGGTGCCATGGCAATCATTATCCGTGTATTGAATCCGGGTTATCCTGAAGGTATGATGCTGGCTATCCTGCTGATGAATATCTTTGCACCGCTGATCGACTACGTTGTAGTTCAGAACAATATTTCTCGTCGTGCGAAACGTGCTATGTCTAACAAATAAAAACCGAATATACAATGAATACTAATAGTAACTCTTATACTATCATTTATGCTTCGGTAATGGTTGTTATCGTAGCATTCTTGCTGGCTTTCGTTAACTCTTCTCTGCGCGATATTCAGGGAAAGAACGTAGAGCTTGATACAAAGAAGCAGATTCTCTCTTCACTGGGCATCAAGAATGTACAGGATGCAGAAGCTGAATTTGCCAAAGTTGTGAAGTCTGATATGGTTGTTGCCGAAGACGGAACACTTACTCCGTATGAAGGTGCTTTTGTTACTGCATACGAAAAAGAATATAAGGAAAACGGTCGTGCTCACCTGTTCGTTTGCGAAATAGACGGTCAGACTAAATATGTCATTCCTGTTTACGGTGCCGGACTTTGGGGAGCTATCTGGGGATATGTTGCACTGAATGAAGATAAGAATTCTGTTTACGGAACTTATTTCTCTCATGCTTCAGAAACTCCGGGTCTGGGAGCTGAGATTGCTACAGAACACTTCCAGAACGAATTTAAAGATAAAAATGTGATGGAGAATGGTGCCATCGGTCTGGGTGTTGTAAAGAATGGTAAGGTTGAAAAACCGGAATTCCAGGTAGATGGTATTTCCGGAGGTACAATTACTTCTCTTGCTGTAGACAAGATGCTGAAAGACTGTATGGGACAATACACCAAGTTTTTAACTACTAATGAATAAAAGGAGGAGATAATAATATGGGAAGTTTATTTTCAGCTAAAAATAGAGAAGTATTTTCTACTCCGTTGGGTTTGAATAACCCGGTGACCGTACAGGTATTGGGTATCTGTTCTGCACTGGCAGTTACTTCTAAGTTGGAGCCTGCTATCGTAATGGGACTTTCTGTTACCATTATTACAGCTTTCTCTAATGTTGTGATTTCATTGATCCGTAAAACAATTCCTAACCGTATCCGTATTATCGTGCAGTTGGTTGTTGTTGCCGCATTGGTAACTATTGTAAGTGAATTGTTGAAGGCTTTTGCTTACGATGTAAGTGTACAGTTGTCTGTATACGTTGGTCTGATTATTACCAACTGTATCCTGATGGGACGTCTGGAAGCATTTGCCATGGCTAATGGTCCGTGGGAATCTTGTTTGGATGGTATCGGAAACGGTCTTGGATATGCAAAGATTCTGGTAATGGTTGCATTTATCCGTGAATTGCTTGGTTCTGGTACATTGCTTGGTTTCAACATTCTGAACTATGATGCAATAAAGAGCGCTGGCTATGTAAACAATGGTTTGATGCTGATGCCTCCTATGGCATTGATCATCGTAGCATGTCTTATTTGGTATCAGCGTGCTAAACACAAAGAATTGCAAGATAAAGAATAATAGTTATTCAATGAAGAACTTGTTCGTAGACGGGGTTTTCTCGTTTTGCGGAAGGTTCTCAATTAAAACAAGATTATGGAACATTTTATAAGTTTATTAGTCCGCTCTATCTTTGTGGACAATATGATTTTTGCATTCTTCTTGGGTATGTGTTCATATCTGGCTGTATCGAAGAATGTAAAGACCGCACTGGGACTGGGTATTGCCGTTACCTTCGTGCTGGTGGTTACACTGCCGGTGAACTATCTGCTCCAGACTAAGGTGCTGGCTGCTGATGGTATTCTGGGTATCGATTTGAGCTTCTTGAGCTTCATCCTCTTTATTGCCGTGATTGCCGCTATTGTACAGTTGGTTGAAATGATCGTAGAACGTTTCAGTCCTTCACTGTATGCTTCACTGGGTATATTCTTGCCGTTGATTGCTGTAAACTGTGCTATCATGGGTGCTTCACTGTTCATGCAGCAGCGTATCAACCTGACTCCGTCGGACTCTAAGTTCATCGGTGATGTATGGGATTCAATTTCTTATGCATTGGGTTCAGGTCTGGGCTGGTTGCTGGCTATTGTGGGCTTGGCTGCTATTCGTGAAAAGATGGCTTACTCTGATGTACCTGCTCCGTTGAGAGGCTTGGGTATCACATTTATCACTGTAGGTCTGATGGCAATGGCATTTATGTGTTTCTCTGGTTTGAACATCTAATAGGAAAGGAATAGACAATGGATATGAATTTTATTTTAGCAAGCATTGGAGTATTCCTGGTGACTATTCTGGTGCTGGTAGTCATCTTGCTGGTGGCAAAGAAGTTTCTCGTTGCTTCCGGTAATGTAAAATTGACTATCAACGGCGATAAAGAAATGGAAGTAGAGTCTGGCTCTACATTGCTGAATACATTGGCTGTAAACGGAGTGTTCTTGCCATCTGCTTGTGGTGGTAAGGGCTCTTGCGGACAGTGTAAATGTCAGGTCGTAGAAGGTGGAGGAGAAATCCTGCCTTCTGAAGTGAGCCACTTCAGCCGCAAACAGCAGAAAGACCACTGGCGTCTGGGCTGTCAGGTGAAGGTGAAAGGTGACTTGTCTATCAAGGTGCCTGAATCTGTAATGGGCGTAAAAGAATACGAATGTACGGTTATCTCTAACAAGAACGTGGCTACCTTTATCAAGGAATTCAAGGTACAGTTGCCTAAGGGTGCTCACATGGACTTCATTCCGGGTTCTTATGCTCAGATTAAGATTCCTAAATATGAAATGGATTATGACAAGGATATCGATAAAGATCTTATCGGTAAGGAATACTTGCCTTCATGGGAAAAATTCGGTTTGTTTAAGCTGAAATGTAAAAACGAGGAAGAAACAATCCGTGCTTACTCAATGGCTAACTATCCGGCTGAAGGTGATGTGTTCATGTTGACTGTTCGTATCGCTACTCCGCCGTTCAAACCAGACCGTAGCGGATTTATGGATGTAATGCCGGGTATCGCTTCTTCTTATATCTTTACCCTGAAACCAGGTGATAAGGTATTGATGAGTGGTCCTTACGGTGACTTCCACCCGATCTTCAACTCTAAGAAGGAAATGATCTGGGTAGGTGGTGGTGCCGGTATGGCTCCGCTTCGTGCACAGATTATGCATATGACTCGTACTCTGAATACGAGAGATCGTGAACTTCATTACTTCTACGGTGCTCGTGCATTGAATGAAGTATTCTATCTGCAAGACTTCTTGCAGTTGGAAAAGGACTTCTCGAATTTCCACTTCCATTTGGCACTCGACCGTCCGGATCCGGCAGCCGATGCAGCGGGCGTGAAGTATACTCCGGGATTCGTTCATCAGGTTATGTACAACACTTACCTGAAAGATCACGAAGCTCCAGAAGACATCGAATATTACATGTGTGGTCCTGGTCCGATGTCAAAAGCTGTGGTTAACATGCTTGATAGCCTGGGCGTAGAAAGCTCTTCTATCATGTATGATAACTTCGGCGGATAATCTGACAAGTTTCTAAACACTAATAAAAAAAGCCTTTGATGTAAGTCAAAGGCTTTTTTTATTAATAGATATTTATTCTTTCTCCATTTCTATATTATAAATAACCGGATCATATTTGTTGATTTTTCCTGTACCTAAGTCAATCAGGAATCCTGGCCAGAATAATATATTCCACAATGATTTTGCATTGAAAGCCGATTCTATGACAAAAGGAGTGTTTTTATAACCCTCTTTCTTGGCTATAATGGTTTTATCGGAAAGCTTCTTCTTTAACTTGATTGTAGTAGATTCTCCTTCTTTGATTTCTGCAAGTTTTACATTATTTGTTGCATCATACAGTTTGATTCCATTTTCTCCTGTAATGGTTATGGGCTGTTGCGAACTGGAGAAGATACTCATACATGATGACAGTCCTAATAGAGGAATTGCCAGCGTTAATAAAATAACATGTTTCTTCATATTGACTTCTTTTGGTTTTATTGTATGCAAAAATAGGATATTTTTAAGGTTTGTCAAAACGGTGATGCTCCTTTTGGGGGAAGTGTATTGTTGTGGGTAAGCAATAATCTTCAATATGGGAACTTTATGTATATGATTTTGCTGTGTATTGCATTTCAAAAAGTCAATGATTTAATTGAAATAATAACTTGATGTTACAAAAGTGTTGCATTGATACCTGTTATGATATGGTTCGTTTGATTTATATCAATAAATGATATGTGTAATGCATTTTTAAGTAGATTCATTTGTATGTTGTAGAATATATTTTCTACCTTTGTTGCGGTAAAAGGATTGAGCTCAAGCTAAACTAGATTTAATAAGTATAAGTATTTAAGGTAACAAAGTTTTTAGGTAACATTAAAATTAGGTATTATGAGAAAATTAGGATTTACATTAGTAGCGGCATTGACTTTTTCTGTTTCTGTATTTGCTAACGGTGCAAATGATACAATTAAGGTTACTGAAAAATGGGATGGCGCTATTAACAAGGCGAAATTGACACAGTATTTGAAACTTTCTTCTCAGCAGCATGAAGAAGTTGCTAATATTTGCGACTATTTTCAGGAACAGATGAAAGTGGCAAACAACTCAAAGAAAGACAGTGATCAGAAGATACGTAATGCGGTTTACGGAAATCTGAAGCTGATGAAAGGTACTTTGACTGAAAAGCAGTACAGCGATTATTTGCGCCTGATGGCAATGACATTACGCAATAAGGGTATTGATATTGAGAAATAATACAAGCGTTATATAAAGAATCACCCCGGACAGACAATATACTTGTTTTGTTCGGGGTGATTTGTTTTTTATTTTTTCAAGACAATAAGAACTATATCTCCCGGTTCTATCTTGCCAGTAAATATAGTTCTTGTTGCTTGTCTTTTTTAAGTGGAAATCTTTTAATCTTGATGGAATTTTAGGACTTGTCTTTTAATAAGTCTTCAAGCCGCAGCAGTTCGTCTCTGTACTGGGCAGCTTCAATGAAGTTGAGCTTTTTAGCAGCTTCTTGCATAAGTTTCCGCGTACGTTCCATACTCTTTTGTAACTGCTCTTTTGACATGTATTGCACAATTGGGTCGGCAGCAGCATGCATTTGCTCAGGACTGTCTGTATATGCCTTAAGTTCCTTGCTGTTCGGATTTGCTTCTCCTCCTGTGTTGTCAAGCAGTGCGTTATTTCTGGCTTTTTTAATCTGCTGGGGAGTAATACCATGTGCTTCGTTGTAGGCCAGCTGTTTTTCTCGCCGGCGGTTTGTCTCATCGATGGTTTGTTTCATGCTGTCAGTTATTTTATCTGCATACATGATAACTTTTCCATTTACATTTCGGGCCGCACGTCCAGCTGTCTGCGTAAGTGAACGGTGGGAGCGAAGAAAGCCTTCTTTGTCGGCGTCTAAAATGGCAACAAGTGAAACCTCCGGCAAATCCAGTCCTTCTCTCAGCAGATTCACTCCGACCAATACATCGTAAACACCTTGTCGAAGATCTTCCATGATACGTACACGTTCTAATGTTTCCACTTCACTATGTATATAAGTGCAACGAATGTTATGGCGAAGCAGGTAATCGGTTAATTCCTCTGCCATGCGTTTGGTTAGTGTGGTGACAAGGACACGTTCTTCCTGTTCAATGCGTTGCTGGATTTCTTCCATTAAGTCATCTACCTGATTCATGCTGGGACGTACCTCTATTATCGGATCGAGAAGTCCTGTCGGTCGGATTACTTGTTCTACCACAACACCTTCGCTCTGTATCAATTCATAGTCGGCCGGAGTTGCACTTACATAAATAACCTGCTTGGCCAGTTCCTGAAATTCTTCAAACTTTAAGGGACGGTTATCCATGGCAGCAGGTAAGCGGAAACCATATTCCACCAAGTTCTCTTTACGGGCCCGGTCGCCTCCGTACATGGCGCGTATCTGCGGAACACTTACGTGGCTTTCGTCTATGACGATCAGGAAATCTTTGGGAAAGAAGTCCAGCAGACAATAAGGGCGACTACCTGGTTCACGACCGTCAAAATAGCGGGAGTAATTCTCAATACCGGAACAATGCCCCAATTCCCGAAGCATTTCCATGTCATAGGTGACACGTTCATATAAGCGTTTAGCTTCATAGGTTTTACCTTGTTCTTCGAAAAAAGCAACCTGTTTGGTCAGGTCATCTTCTATCTGATGAATAGCCCGTAGTGTACTTTCTTTTGTTGTCATGAAAAGGTTGGCAGGGTATATCTTATATTCATCGAAACTTCCTATCCGGTGGCCGGAAACGGGATCTATTTCTTCAATGGCATCAATCTCGTCATCCCAGAACATGACACGTAGCAGATTATCTGTATAAGCAAGATAAATGTCGACAGTATCCCCTTTTACACGAAAATTGCCTCGATTCAATTCTATGTCATTGCGTACATACAAGCTATCTACCAATCGGCGTAGAAAAACATTTCTATCCAGCAGTTTGCCTTTTTTGACTTCTATTACATTGTTATAGAAATCGGCAGGATTTCCCATACCATAAATGCACGACACTGACGAGATAACAATGACATCGTTTCTTCCAGAAAGTAATGCAGACGTAGCGGCAAGACGTAATTTGTCTATTTCTTCATTGATGGCGAGATCTTTCTCTATATAAGTATCGGTGGAAGGTAAATATGCTTCCGGTTGGTAATAATCATAATAAGATACATAATATTCTACGGCATTATGTGGAAAAAAACTCTTGAACTCTCCATATAATTGTGCCGCCAGAGTTTTATTATGGCTTAATATCAATGTCGGTTTATTGATATTCTTGACAACATTCGCTATTGTGAATGTCTTGCCAGAGCCGGTGACACCCAGTAGCGTTTGTGCCGGGACACCTGCTTTAACTCCCTCTGTAAGTTGTGCGATAGCTTCCGGCTGGTCTCCGGTTGGCTGATATTCTGATACAAGTTCGAAGTTCATTATGTATATATTTTTAATAGGAGTGTAAAAATACACATTATTTTCATCTGATGGCGCAGGAGTGTAAATTTTGTATTAAAAAACATTGAGTTATTGCATTATTCGTCGGAAAAGAGTACTTTTGCACATCTATATTGATAAACATGAAAAAGTACATCGTTATGGCTATCCTTTCTGCTGGGGTTTTGTCTTCATGCGGAGAGTACAATAAAGTGCTGAAGTGCACGGACAACGAATATAAATATGAAGCTGCAAAAAGTTATTTTGCTAAAGGACAAAACAGTAAAGCTGCTACTCTTCTCGAAGATCTTGCCTTGATAATGAAGGGAACGAGCAATGCGGAGGAGTCAGCGTATATGTTGGCGATGACTTACTATAATCAGGGAGATTATATAACAGCTTCTCATTATTTTAATACATATTATACGACTTATCCTCGCGGAACGTATACAGAATTGGCCCGTTTCTACAGTGGAAAAGCTTTGTATTTGGATACGCCGGAGCCTCGTCTGGATCAGAGCAGTACCTATAAAGCTATTGAGGAATTGCAGATGTTTATGGAATATTTCCCTGAAAGTGACCGTAAGGAACTGGCTCAGAACATGATTTTTGAGTTGCAGGATAAGCTGGTAGAAAAAGAATTCTTGTCAGCTAAGTTATATTATGATTTAGGATCGTATACAGGTAATACGGTGTATAGTAGTACAGGTAATAATTATCTGGCAGCCGTAGTTACTGCGCAGAATATTTTACGTGAATATCCTTATACAAAAAGACGGGAAGATCTTTCCATTTTGATTTTACGTGCAAAGTATGACATGGCAAAGGAAAGTGTTCCTGAAAAGAAGGAAGACCGTATGCGTGAAACAATCGATGAATATTATGCATTTATCAATGAGTTCCCGGAAAGTAAGTATAAAAATGAGGTGGAACAAATTTTTAAAGATGCAAGTAAATTTGTGAAAGACGAAAATTAATCAAGGTTTATAATTAAATAAAAAATTATGGATTACAAAAAGACAAACGCTCCTACCAATACCGTAACTCGTGACTTGATGGAACTGTGTGAAGATACTGGTAATATCTATGAAACAGTTGCAATCATCGGTAAACGTGCAAACCAGATTGCGGTAGAAATGAAGAATGACTTGTCAAAGAAATTACAAGAATTTGCTTCTTACAACGATAATCTGGAAGAAGTATTCGAGAACAGAGAGCAGATTGAAATTTCACGTTATTATGAAAAACTGCCGAAACCTACTTTGATTGCTACTCAGGAGTATATAGAAGGTAAGGTATATTACAGAAATCCTGCTAAAGAAAAAGAAAAACTGCAATAAGGATATATTGTTTAAACACAGAAACGCATATCGCTACAGTGTATTTTCAGTATGGGTGATAATGCGCTTCTGTGTTTTTTTATTTATCCTTTCTCCTTTAAATTATTCTTTTATTATGATACAACGTATTCAGACTGTTTATTTACTTATCGTTGCCATATTGATGGTAGTGATGATGTCTTTCCCTGTCGGCCATTTTTATACGGACACAAGTGTTTCGGATATGACAAATCTTGCAGTAGTAGCACCGGATGGAAACATGAACTATGCACCATGGGCTTTATTTGCTATTCTTGTGGTCGTAGCATTCATATCGCTTATTACTATTTTCCTTTATAGAAAGCGTATGTTACAGATTCGCCTGACATTGTTCAGTAGCATTGTACTGATAGGTTATTATGTAACTGTGGCGGCTTTTGTTTGGGGAACATTAAAAGATTGTGGAAGCTTTACGCCTGCATGGACATTGTGCCTTCCTCTTATTTCAATTATATTGAATTGGTTGGCTATTCGTGCTATTGGAAAAGATGAAATGTTGGTAAAGGCATACGAACGCTTACGCTAAATATAGTAATTTAGGAATAGACTTATATTTATCCCGACAAGTTAAGGTGGTTATATTATCCTTGGCTTTGTCGGGATTTTTGTTTTATTGGGGAATCATGATATGCTGGCTTGTTAGAATATGGAACCTTTATGCTGTATTTTTATTATTTCTGTTACGTTCGGTAGAAATCGGTAGAAGCAGATAGGTTCTGATAACTCCCTTTGCCGGAAAGAAAGCCGAGTGAAGCTAAGTATTTATTACAAAGAATGGAAATTTGTACCAGATTATCCTTCCATAGACAGCGATACTTGTATAAGACAGGGATAAGTCAAGAGAATTGAAACTGAGAAATGTTACTCAAAAATGCAATAGAGTACTAATGTATAATACATTCAATTTATTACGCTTAGTTGTTACAGTCAATGAGATTGTTGCAACAGTGAGTGAATGTGATAAATATAGTTCTGATTCAGTCATTTTGAACGAATAGAATCAGTAAAAGATAGAAATGGCATTATTCCTGATGTCAATTTATACAACTATTATTGGCACTAAAGATTATTTTGTGTATATAAAAATAGGATTCAGTTGTAAGTTCTTTGTATATTTAGGCTCTGTTTTGATAACAGAAGTAATAATTTGTTTATCGTCAATTTAAGGGTAAAAGGGCTAAAGCTATTGGGTGGAATTAGAAGGGCTGCGCTATTTTAAAGGGGAACGTAGGATTTTCTAATAAAAAGAATGGAATGCTTTTGGGGCTTATTTTATAGCAGTATGAATATTTTTTTCTGGTTTACTTGCTGAATTTACTATTTTAAGAGGACAAGTTTCTAAAGAAATATGTAAATGAGTATGATATAATATTTGAAAATAAAATTAATGATGGATAAAATTAAAGACGTTGAATACGAGGAACTTGTACAGTTCTGCCAAGAGGGGCTATACACCATGGTCGATTATATTGAGTTGCAAATTGATTTATACTACGACTGGTACGAATGGCTGGCTTTCCATGACCTTCCCAGGAATGAGCGAACTGCATCTCAGTATTTGGAATATTTTGAAGATCAAATTTATATTTAATAAAACCTATCTCATCTCAAAATAAAAACAAAGTGTTATGAAAATTCGAGATTACATGATTATTAGTGTTTTACCACTATTCTTGGCGGCTTGCCAGACAGACAAAATTCCTGTTCCGGAAAAGAATACTGACAATACCGAACAGACAGATGATACCGATCAGCCGGAGGATGAACCGGAAGATAAACCGGTTAACGAAGAACTTCTGCTCGGGTTGGATGCAACCCTGAAAAATATGGTAGAATCAAGAAAGGGGGTTATCAACGCATGGCAGTCGGGTAATGAAATAGGTCTGTACACGGAAAATAAAAATCTGAAGTATACCTATGACGGCAGCAAGTGGATTGCGGCAGAGCAATATGAGGTTCAGAAAGAACAGACCGTTTATGCCTATCATCCCTATACGGAAAATGTCGACATGCCTTATGTTCCTGTGGACCTGACACGTCAGGAGGACGTTATGTACGGGCAGTGTATCGTTACACCTGATTTCCCTACTGCAAAGCCTGAAATGAAACATGCCCTTTCACTTATCAGGGTAAAGCTGCTGCGCGATGAGTATATGGGAACCGGGCTGGTTACAGATGTAACTGTACGGAACGTGAACTCTCATCTGGCTATGGATGTGGTTTATGGAAACATCGCCTATCCGGATGCTCAGAAATGTGATATTCCTATAGGAGGTGGGTTTATGCTTAATGATGCCAATCCAACCGTGTCTGAAGCAATTCTTCCGCCCCTCTACCATCCGGATGGAGTATCACTTTCATTCAAGCTGGACGGGAAGGAAATGAACTATACTTTCCCCTCTTGGCACGACTGGGAGGCTGGTAACATCTATACCTATACAATTAAGATTAAGGGAGCTTACAATGCTGAAATTAACAAGGAAGATGTTCCCATAGATGTGGAGTACTGGAGCCAGTTCGGTAAGACAGATGAAATTGTCCTTAAAAATGTTGATTATACGGACTTTGAAAATATGTTTTTTATAAGTACCAATTATACTGAGTTCGGGTATGACTGTTACCAGAACGAAGGCAAGCCGTTTGGTCTGTTCTATACTCATGCTGGCAGTGAACCGTTCGAAGGAAAGTTACGTTTCGTATTCATGCAGGGCGGACAGATCGTGGAGAAGTTTCAGCCTATTGACATCAAGATACAGGGCGACTGGGACGGAAAAAAGATTCAGTGTTACGTGACTTCAGCACCCGGTACATACCAGCTTGTACCGCTGTTCCAGCGGAATGGAGAATCTACCTGGTTCAAGGCATTGGGTTATGAGCGAAATGGTTCAGATGCGGAGTGGATGTACGAGGTGAAGGCTCCAGCACCGGATAACCTGCCGGCATTAAGGGATATTTTGCTGGAGAAAGAAGGTGACAATACTAATTTTTTATCTTATAGAATCCCGTTTAATGAATCATTTAACGTGGTGTATACCCTTTCCAATAAGGGAAAGAAAGCCCTCAAAGGTGAGATTATGGCTGTCTGGGAGCGTGAATTTAAGCTGAAGTCAAATTCTTACCGGCCCAGCACCCAGAAGCAGAATACCACCAATGATGTGCAGTGGGCGGATGAAATCGGCAGGGTGAGTGTGGATATTCAGCCTGGCATTCGTTACTGGAAAGGAATCATGGAGTGTAAGGTAACTAAATACTATGCTAAGCCGACAGACAGTTATGGCAATGAATATGCTGGGCCAGTAATTCATTTGTATTGGAAGCCGGAGGGTTCATCCGAGTGGACGCTGCTCCGTCTGGATGCGGATTATCTGTTCAATAACGATTATCAGGGAGCAGATGTTTGGGACGAAACATTGAATTACATTAATGTGTCTCTTGCAGGCTGGTATAATTGATAATTCGAATTTTCTATACATCTATTATTGTTAAATTTCCCCGTTGCAGCGATGCACCGGGGTTTTCTTTTTTTATGGGGTAATGAGGTTGATGAAATATTGGTAAATAAAATATAGAATTATCATTATAGATTAATCATATGTAATGATTCTCTTCTCTTTATTAGTGTGATATTCTTGATTCTGTTTTCAATCTATAATGTTTAGATCATCATTTTGTTTTCTCATTTGGTTATTTCGCAGAGATATTAAAAGTCTTTGACTGATTTTGATAAGGGTTAATTCACTTTGGATATTATATATATTACTTGAAAATTTGCTCTATTCCTTTATTTATTCAGCTTATTGTGGACTTATATAATAAATATTATTCGGATTTTATTAGAAATATAATAATTAATATTATTAATCTTTTGTTTATTTTATAAATGTGTTTATATTTGTGCTGAAAACATAGTAAAGCTGCTAAGAAAGCTATGAAGAATATGAAAACAAAGGGTTGGAGAGATTTCTTAAAGGAATCTGTATTGGCAGACACTCCGTTGTTGGTGATGCCATCTTTGCTTCAAGCTTCGCCTGATGGAATGGAATATCTGGTTGCTATACCAGTTGATGATGTAATTGGGTTGATAGTTCCTAAGTCGAACGGATTGAAGATTATAGGTACTTTTCTCGATGAAATATCGCATGATATTCCTCATCAGAATTTCCCTCTTGTGAAGTTTAATAAGCCATATATGAAATTTGAACTGGTAAGTATGCAGGTTATGACGAAAGCACTACGTCTGGGTTCTCTTATTTTATGAATCCACAGTTGACTTATCTACAGGTATTTTCATTTATATACTAAATATAAAATATTTCGAAATCAAATAATATTTAATAGGTATTTTTCAATAAGCCATCGCTCATCTTTGTTTCGTCTGTTTCTTATTGTCCTTAGTTGTTGATACTGTTGACTTTAATCTGTGAAACTGAAACGAAACTCCTGCTGTTTGCTCGGAATGCTCCGATGGCTGAAAGTATAAATTTAATAATGATAAAGTCGAATATAAATTATTCTTATTCGATTATGATTGTATCGAGTGGCTTCTTGTTCAGATATGACAGAACAGTCCATTCCCCAAAATGACTAAAAGGCAACCATGCTGATAGCTGGAAGCATCGGTAAGTTGACTGAAAACATAAAACGTTATTGGATAAAAGTTATCGACCTAATAAATATATTATTATGAATTTCAAAAGATTAGCAGAACAGTACAAAACAGAACTTATGGAGAGTGTGCTTCCTTTCTGGTTACAGCATTCTCAGGATAAGGAGTTTGGCGGCTATTTCACTTGCCTGAAGCGCAATGGTGAAGTGTTTGATACGGATAAGTTTATCTGGTTGCAAGGCCGTGAAGTCTGGATGTTTTCCATGCTCTATAATAAGGTAGAGAAACGACAGGAGTGGCTCGACTGTGCCATTCAGGGTGGTGAGTTCCTGAGAAAGTACGGTCACGATGGTAATTACAACTGGTATTTCTCGCTCGACCGTGAAGGGCATCCTTTGGTAGAACCTTATAATATTTTCTCTTATACGTTTGCTACAATGGCTTTCGGACAGTTGAGTTTAGCTACCGGCAATCAGGAGTATGCTGATATTGCTAAGAAGACTTTCGACATCATATTGTCGAAGGTGGACAATCCAAAGGGTAAATGGAACAAACTCCATCCCGGTACTCGCGATTTGAAAGGTTTCGCCCTGCCCATGATTCTCTGTAATCTGGCATTGGAAATCGAACATTTGCTCGATGAAGATTTCTTGGTGAAGACTATGGATACCTGCATCCATGAGGTGATGGATGTATTTTATCGTCCTGAATTAGGAGGTATTATTGTGGAGAATGTGCTGGCCGACGGTTCATTGTCCAACTCTTTCGAAGGTCGTCAGGTTACTCCCGGTCATGCCATTGAGGCTATGTGGTTTATTATGGATTTGGGCAAACGTCTGAATCGTCCCGACTTGATAGAGAAGGCAAAGAACATTACACTGACCATGCTCAACTATGGTTGGGACAAGCAATACGGTGGTATCTACTATTTCATGGATCGTCTGGGCAATCCTCCTCAGCAGCTGGAATGGGACCAGAAACTGTGGTGGGTACATATCGAAACGTTGATTTCATTGCTGAAGGGTTATTGTCTGACGGGCGACAAACAATGTCTGGAATGGTTTGAGAAAGTGCATGACTATGTATGGTCTCACTTCAAAGACCAGGAATATCCCGAATGGTATGGCTACCTGAACCGGCGTGGTGAGGTGCTGTTGCCTTTAAAGGGTGGCAAGTGGAAAGGTTGTTTTCATGTTCCCCGCGGATTGTATCAGTGCTGGAAAGTGTTGGAAGAATTAAGTGAAAAGTGTTAGTCAAAGAAATATTATTAATTAAAAAAACGGACTTATGAGAGACTTTATCAAAGATCCTATAGGAAGTTTTAGGTGGATGAGAATTCTTTCATTCTCATTATTGATGCTCTTATTATATCCCTTGGGCATTCATGCACAGGATATAACTTTGACAGGAGTGGTATCGGATGATACTGGAGAAGGCTTGCTGGGTGTGAGCGTGTTGGTAAAAGGTACCGGTAATGGTACGATTACGAATGTTGAAGGAAAGTATTCGTTGAAAGTAAAAAGCAGTGATGTAGTTGTCTTTTCTTTTGTCGGCATGAAGACGAAAGAGTACAAAGTGGCTGGGCGCACGGTCATTAATGTACAGATGAAGGCTGATGCTGAGTTGCTTGATGAAGTAGTTGTCGTTGGTTATGGTACGCAAAAGAAAAGTTCATTGACCAGTGCCGTTTCAGCCATGAAAGGTGAGGAGTTGCTGAAGGCACCATCTACCAATGTATCTCAGTTGCTGGGTGGCCGGTTGCCGGGTATTTCTTCAGTGCAAGAGTCTGGAGAACCGGGCTTGGACCAGGCTTCTTTGAAGATTCGTGGCTCTATTTATAATGTAGCTTACATTGTGGATGGTTTCCCTGTAGACAATATCAATGACCTCGACCCGAACGACATTGAAAGTGTATCTGTTCTGAAGGATGGTGCATCGGCTGCCGTATACGGTCTGAAGGGTGCCGGTGGCGTTATTATCGTAACAACCAAGAAGGGTGAAGTTGGTAAGACAAAGGTTACTTATGATGCTTCTTTTGGTGCTTCTATGAATGCCAACTTCCCGGAATTTATGAATGGCCCCCAGTTTGCATACTATTATAATATGGCAGAGATGATGGATCAGTTGGCCAGTGGTGCTATTACCGACCGTAGTCAGTATGTACCTCATTTCACAAAAAAGAATGTGGAGGCTATGACCAATGGTGATCCAACCGATGGATGGGACAACGTGGACTATATTGATAAAGTATTTGGTACGGGTTTCACTCAGAAGCATAGCGTAACAGTACAAGGTGGTAATGAAAAAATGCATTATTTTACTTCGGTGGGTTACCTGGGTCAGGACGGTAATATCGATAACTTCAATTATCGCCGTTACAATGTACGTACTAATATTGAATCTGACTTTGCCAAGAATTTCCATTTTACATTAGGTGTAGCCGGTAATGTTGGTCGTCGTCATACGCCGGGCTACGCTTCTGGTGGAACGGATAGCGATTCTTATTTGGGGGAGCAAGGCTGGTTGTCTGTTGCGCGTCAGACAATTCAGATGCATCCTTACTTGCCTGTTCAATATGATGGACTGTACACTGCTGCTTTACAAAACAACACTTCATTGCCCAACAGTCCGTTGGCAGCCATTTATGAGTCAGGAAGTAAAGATACCCGTAGCTTTGACTTACAGTCAAACTTCTCGTTAAGTTACGATGTACCTTGGGTAAAGGGATTGTCGCTGAAGATTAGCGGTTCTTATAATTATGGAACTTCACATAATAAAAATTTGAATACTCCTTATTCTACGATGGTGTACGATAATGTAAGCGGTTGGAGTATGAAGTCCGATCCTCGTGGAACAGACCAGGGTATCAATATCGGTGAAGGTCAATCTACTTATGAACAGTTGGTCGGTCAGGCTAGCATCAATTATATTCATTCATTTGGCAAACACAATGTAGATGCTATGCTCTTGGTAGAAGGTCGTGATTACAAATCCAATAACTTCTCTGCTTATGCGCAGAATCTGCCATTTGCTCAACTCCCAGAATTGGATTATGGTGTTGCAACCAAGAATCCTGTTGCAGGCTCGAGCGATGCTTCGCGTTCTGCCGGTTATGTTTTCCGTTTGAAATACGATTATAGCAACAAGTATTTGGCAGAGTTTACTGGTCGTTACGATGGCTCTTATAAATTCTACGGAATGACAGGGCAGCAGTGGGGTTTCTTCCCGTCGGCTTCTTTAGGCTGGCGTTTGTCGGAGGAAAACTTTATGAAGAATCTTGACTTCATTGATGACTTGAAGATTCGTGCTTCTGTCGGTTTGTTGGGTAATGACTCTGTGAATCCTTATTCTTTCTTGAATCAGTATGTTGCAGGAACCAATGTCCTTATCAACGGAGTCTTGTCACCTGCTTATTATACGAATGTGATTGCTAATCCTAATTTGACTTGGGAGAAAACATTGTCGTGGAATGCAGGTTTCGATTTCACAATGTGGAATGGTATGCTGGGCATGGAATTCGATGCATTCTATAACTATACTTACGATATCCTGACAGCAATGGGTGGTGATTATCCTCCTTCGATGGGTGGCTACTATCAGACCTATGCCAACTATAATAAGATTGATAGCAAAGGTGTAGATATTCTGGTTTCTCATCGTAAATCATTCCAGTTAGGTGGTAAGCCCTTTACCTATGGTATAAGTGCCAATATTACTTATGCTAAAACACGTTGGTTACGATACCCTGACAGTCCTAATATCATGGAATGGCGTAAAGTTACTGGTACTCCTTATGGTGCTACGATGGCATGGGTGGCTGAAGGTCTGTTCCGTTCGGAAGAAGAAATTACCAACTCTGCCTGGTATGGAACACGTCCGAATGTAGGCGATATCAAGTATAAGGACTTAAATGGAGATGGAAAAATTTCGGAAGATGATAAAGCTCGTGTAGGGCGCAGCAATCGTCCTGAGCTGACTTATGGTTTGAACTTGAACTGTTCTTGGTATGGCTTCGACTTCAATGCTCAGTTTACGGGTGGTGCTTTGTTTGATGTATCTCTGACCGGAACCTATTACAATGGTTATGATGATAACACAATCTGGACACAGACGTTCAAGGAAGGCTCTAATTCTCCTTTGTATCTGGTGGAAAATGCTTATAGTATCGACAACCCGAATGGTACCTTCCCGCGTATAACTCTGGGTAGCCCGGGACATGGGGGAGATAATGGACTGGCTTCAACATTCTGGCTGCGCGATGGTAAATATATTCGTCTGAAATCAGCTCAGTTCGGCTATACATTCCCGCGTCAATGGATGCAGAAAATTAACATTCAGAATCTCCGCATCTTTGTAGAAGGTTCGAACTTGTTCACCATTAGTGGTCTGCCCGAAGGCATTGATCCGGAATCGCCGGGAGTAAACAATGGTTATTACCCGCAGCAGAGAACAGTGATGGGTGGTATTTCATTAACATTCTAAAAAACGTATAGTCTATGAAAGCAAGAATAATAGGTTTATGTATATTGGGAGCTTCATTCGGATTGAGCTCTTGCAATGATTTCTTGGATATGACTCCGACTAATAGTATTTCGGATAAGATGCTGTGGAGTACCACTACAGATGCTGAATATGCTGTCAATGAGTTATATAAGTACTTTTATAATTTAAGTAATTTTGCTTTGGAAGAGTGTGCTGCCGGTATGACCGAAGCTTTGACCGATGAGCTGAAGTATGGTTCCTACAATTATAATGCTCTTTGTTTTATTCCCAGTGAAATAGCTTACGGGGGTACGACCTTACAGCCTTCTTATGTAAGTACCTATCTTGGCAATTGGGAAAATCTGTACGAGTATGTGCGTCGTACGAATGAAAACCTTTCCAATCTGCATAAGTATGCTACATTTAGCAGTACCGATGCTGAACGTTTTGAAGGAGAAATGCGTTTCATCCGTGCTTTCTTGTATTTTGACTTACTCAAGCGTTACAAGGAAGTGATTATTTATAATGAAGACATGACACAGATCGTTCGTGACAAGGCGTTGAGTTCGGAAGAGGCTGGTTGGGACTTTGTGGAAGAAGACTTGAATTATGCTGCCACCCATTTGCCTGATCAAGCAAACGCCAAAGGACGTATAGACAAAGGTGCTGCTTATGCTTTTCTGACCCGCGCAATGCTTTATGCAAAACGTTATGATAAAGTCAAATCAGCAGCAGAAGAAGTGCAGAAACTGGGATATACATTGGAAAGCAATTATGCAGATTCATATTCAAAAACGATACTGAATGGTAATAAGGAAGCCATTTTGCAGTATTGCTTTGACCGGACAATAGGTCATGACTTTGATACTTACTATACTCCCGGTGGTGACTATAAGCTGATTGGTGTAAATAGTGGTGGATATGGTACTCCTACTCAGGAAATGGTGGAATCTTATGAATTGGCTGAGGGTGGTTTCCCTGACTGGTCAACCTGGCATAACACTGAAGGAGTAACTGATACTCCTCCTTATGACAAACTGGAGCCACGTTTTCAGGCTACCATCCTTTATAACGGGGTTACGTGGAAAGGTCGTACCATCGAGACTTTTGTGGATGGTTTAGACGGTTGGTGTCAGTGGAATAAAGATAAAACTCCCGAAGGCAGAAGTACTACAGGTTATTATTTGCGTAAGTTAGTTGATGAAAATCATAATCTTGCTGATATCGATGTGAGTACACAACCTTGGACTGTTATCCGCTATGCTGAAGTTTTGCTGAATTATGCTGAAGCTTGCTATCAAACAGGTGATAATGCTGGAGCCAATGAGGCTATCAGAACGGTGCGCTCTCGTGTAGGGCTTCCTTATTCGGATAAGAGTGGCGATAAGCTTTGGAAAGCCATTGTTCAGGAGCGTAAGGTGGAATTGGCATATGAAGGACAGTGGTATTGGGATTTGCGTCGTTGGAACGTTGCTGCAAAATCATACGAAGAAGGTGGTTTGAACGGTTATCAGGTTCATGGCTTGAAGATTGAGAAACAAGCCAATGGAGATCTGAAGTACACTTATGTATCGTGCGATGATAAAGATCGTAACTTTCCGGAAAAGATGTATCGCCTTCCATTGCCTCAATCAGAGTTGGATAATAATAGTGCTGTTACCCAATATCCGGAGTGGAAATAATAAGGAGGATGGATAACGTCTTGCTTCAAGTGGTAACGGATATCCATTAAATCTAAAAACAATGATTATGAAAAAGATATATTTATTATTATTAGGCTTGTTGTCTATAATGACAGCCTGCCAGGAGCCTGAATATGTGCTCCCTACAGCAGATCGTCAAGGTATTACGAGTCTTACAGCTATCTTTACCTCTGGTCCTTTTACCGATAAAGAGATTGTAAAGTATGCGATAACAGATGCTTCGGCCGACAAGTATGTAATACCTATTCCGTGGTTCTATCCGGAAGATAGTGAGGATGAGACTACGCCGTATATGACGGCCGTCAGAGTAAGGGCTGAGTTGGCTCCTAATTGTACAATTGAACCCAGTCTGACGGTACTGGATCTTACAAAAGATAACTATTTTGTATACACTAATGCCCAAGGTGAGAAGCGTGATATTTGCATTACGGGTGAACGTACGAAGTCTGATAAATGCGAGCTTCTGTCTTTTTCACTGGTTGACCCAGTTGTATCCGGTGTCATTGATAATAGCTCGAATACGATCTCACTGATTAGTGCGGACGATTTGAACTCTTGTCTGGCTGATATTACTTTGTCGCCTCATGCTACCATTACTCCTGATCCGCGCGTTGAGGCTTTAGATTACAATGATGATGTAACGTTTACAGTAGTGGCTCATAATGGAGTGGACAAGAAAGAATATGTAGTTAGAAAGACTATACCGGCAAAGATTCCATACGGATTCAATGCACCGCTTGAAGAACTGTTCAATCTGGATGCGACGGCTGGAGCTGGTATTCCTTGGAATGACACCAATGCTCCTACGTTGGGTGTTGTAGGTGGACAGTTGGTTGTCTGCATGGGCGACGGAACAACTCCTCTTTACTTTAATCAGGAAACAGGTAGCAAGGGCGGTACTATTAATTTGGGTTCGGCACAAGCCGGTTGTATCACCAGTGATGAAGGTGGACATCTGCTTATCTGCAACAAGGTAGATATAGGCGACCAGTGTAATATCTTCATGACATCTTCAGTAAAAGATACTCCTCAACCTTTCTATTCATTTACCAATACCGCAGGATTGCCTACGGGGGCTAAGATGAAAGTGATTGGTGATGTAACAAGCAATGCAGTCATTATCCTAACGAATGATGGTGTTAGCGGAGTGACCAACTCGAGTGCCTTTACACGTATTGTAGTGAAGAATGGTGAAATCCAGACTCCTGAGGTTGTCGATATTTCATCTACTGGCTTAGCATGGGGAGCTGCTCCGGTTAATTCGACTTCTGTAGTTCCGGCTTCAACTAATGTTACTGATGGCTATTTCTTGTCATACTACGATGCCAATATTCTAACTTATCTGAATGGTAACAATCAGATAGCTGCACAGTTGGCGAATACCAGTGGCAATAGCTGGGCACAGAATCAGAACTGTCTTGATACTAAGACGTTCAACAATGCTAACTATCTGGCTATGTTGCTTGTCTCTCACTTCCCGCATTGGGGTGTTGGTCCTCAGGTATATTTGTATGATGTCACAAGCAAGGGCTCTTTGGGTAATGATGTCTTTACCTCTCCAGCACTGGTATTCAAGGCCGATGCTTTGAACTGGTATCAGCAAGGTGACACGAAGACTGCTTCGGGTGACGTGCTGATTGCTCCGGCTACCAACGGCTTCAAGATTTACGTTTATTACTATGACAATAATAGTGCTACTATCGGTGGTTTCTCTGCTGATTGTATTCAGAAATAATTGAGTTAATTAAGAATATCCAGGAGTCTTGGAGAACTGAGTCTCCTGGATTTTTACAAAAATGAACCATTGGAAAATAATTATTTACGATGAAGTTTTTTAGATATTCTCATACCATTGCGGTTTTGTGTTGTATGTTCTTGTTAGGAGCTTGCAAAGACAGCAATGACGGTATACCTGGTTGGCCTTGGGAAGAAGATACGGATGAGCCTGAGCAGCAGGTTGAGGTTAAGCCTCGTTTTGTTTGGATTGATGCAGCTGCTAATTTTCCCGACTATGCCAACAGCAAAGAAAATATAGAGCGCGATTTAACTAAAGCTAAAGAAGCCGGTTTTACTGATGTTGTGGTGGATGTACGTCCTACTATGGGTGATGTACTGTTTCAGACATCAGCTGTAGAACAGGTGAAGAAGCTGGACTATTGGAGTGATAATGGTTATGCTTATTTTGAACGTACGGCAACGTGGGATTATCTGCAAGCCTTTATTGATGCCGGTCATAAATTGGGACTGAAAGTCAATGCTTCTATCAATACTTTTGTAGGTGGTAACCTTTATCCTTATGGCTTGGGAGAACAAGGATTGCTCTTTAGAGATCCTTCTAAGAAAGAATGGGCTACTACGCTTAATTTGGAAGGGGGGCTTACCAATGCCATGGATATGACGGCAGCAAACGATCCCGACAATGTATATGGTACAAAATTCCTGAATCCTGCCAATGATGAAGTTCAACAGTTTGTTCTTCAGTTGTTGGGTGACTTGGCTAAGTATGATATAGATGGTATTTTCTTGGATCGTTGTCGCTATAATGATTTTGCTTCTGATTTTTCGACTATTTCCAAAAAAAAGTTTGAAGAATATATTGGTGAGACAGTCGAAAACTTTCCCGAAGATATCATTCAGCCAGGGAGTAATTATTATCCATTGCCTTCTCCTCAGCCTAAGTATATGAAGCAGTGGTTGGAATTCCGAGCTAAAGTTATTCATGATTTTATAGCCAAGGCGCGCGATAAAGTGAAATCAGTTAATCCTGATTTACGCTTTGGTGTATATGTGGGTGCTTGGTATTCTACTTACTATGAGGTAGGTGTCAACTGGGCCAGTCCTAAGTACGACACTTCTGCCGAGTATCCTAATTGGGCAACAGCCAGATACAAAGATTATGGCTATGCCGATATGCTCGACTTTATGTTGCTTGGCGCCTATGCTTCTGCTGATGAGATATATGGGAGCGGAGAGTGGAATATGCAAGGTTTTTGTACAAATGCCAAAAAGCTGTTGATGGGCGATGTCAAGTTTGCCGGTGGACCGGATATAGGTAATAGTACAGGTTGGACAGAAGGCGGTCAGGGAGATAAGATTCCGCAGACTATAGATGCCTGCATCAATGTGGCCGATGGCTATTTTGTCTTTGATATGGTACATATTAAAATGTACGATTACTGGAACGACTTCAAGAAGGGATTCGACGATTATTTGAGTTCTGTACAGCACTAGATTGATTTATTTTACAACTGGAACATCCTCCTATTAATAAAAAGAAGCTGTCTCTTGCATTTACATTAGTTGAAAGAGCAGCTTCTTTTATAATAATATTATGAAGATTTCAATACTTGTTTTATTCTTTTTCTGTTTGTTGCTTCCTTTCAATACAAGAGCTTCTAAACAATTGATTGAGGCTACTTTTATTCAGCCTTATCTGGTGGAGCAATGGAATGATACCCGCTGGAAGCAGGAATTCAAGGTACTCAAGTCTGCTGGTATGGAATATGTTATTTTCATGCATACGGTTCATACGGACCAAAAAGGGAACACTACGGCGGTTTATCCTTCTACTATACCGGGTATATTGGGTAACAAGAACGATTTACTTGAAAACTGCTTGCGCAATGCTCGTAGGGCGGGATTTAAAGTATTCGTAGGACTAAATTTCAATGAGGCATGGTGGAAAGTTGATTTTACTCCACAATGGCTTATGCAGCAGATGGAGCTTGGAAATAAAGTAGCAGAGGAGTTAATCGGACGTTATAAGTCTCGTTACAAGGAGACTATGTGTGGCTGGTATTGGACTTGGGAGGTAGATAATTCATACTGTAAGACACCAATGTATCGAGAGTTCCTCGTTAAGGCACTGAATATTAATTTGGATTATCTACATCAGCAAACCAATAATATGCCATTCTTATTGTCTCCCTTCATGAATAGTAGAAATGGAACTCCGATCCAATGTGCCGAGATGTGGAAGTATGTGTTGAACAATGCTCATTTTCAGAATGGGGATATTTTTGCACCACAAGACTGTATCGGTTCAGGTTTCCTCAATTTAGGTGAAGTGGCTGACTGGTTTTCAGCTTTGTCTGTTGTTATTCCGAAGACTCCTCACATCCGTTTTGTAGCCAATGTGGAAATGTTTGATCAGCGTTTTTGGACGTCGGCAACTTTAGACAGAATTCAAAGGCAGATTGACTTGCTTACTCCATATGTTTCTGGGTTCATTTGCTTTTCTTATTCCCACTATTATAGTCCTTGGTTATGCCATCCGGCTTTCCATAAATCCTATATTTATTATGTTAGAAAAGGTCACTTGCCTCATCTTGCTACACCTTTGCCTGTGGTTGGACTAACTTATATGCAGGATGAAAAGCAGGACGTATTTTTGTCATGGAGAGACAGGTCCGAGTTGCAGGCTGTAGGTTACCATATATATAAGGATGGGCAATTGGTAGGCGATGTTCAGCGTACGACAAATGAGGTAGAACCATTCGGTATGTTTACCGTCAAAGGGCCTGGTACATATGAAGTGGCTGCTTACAACGTGTGTGGAACCGAGTCGGGTAGGGACCAAGTACTCGTTCCTGATTATTTGTTTGAACAACGAGCCTGTGAGTAGATTACTTGTCAGGGGAAATGCATATAGTCAGACACTGGAATGAGAGTGAAATATTTCTAAATGAATTTGTAAAAAGGAAATGAAGTTATGAAAAGATTGCTTAGTTTGTTTTGCTTGTTGCTGTTTTGGTCAGCTCTCTATGCCAAAGTGACACTCCCTTCTATTTGGGGTGACGGTATGGTGCTGCAACAGCAGTCAAAAGTTGTTTTCACAGGTCGGTCAACTACCGGTAAGAAAGTATATGCCGTGGCTTCGTGGAACAATAAAAAAGTCTACGCCGACCGTCGGGAAGGGCAGTTGTGGACGCTGACGCTGGAAACTCCGGTTTATGGTGGTCCTTATACCATTACGTTCAGCGACGGTGATAAATTGGTCTTAAAGAATATTCTGATTGGTGAAGTTTGGTTCTGTTCCGGTCAGTCCAATATGGAGATGCCGGTCAAAGGCTTTCGAGGTCAGCCAGTCTATGGTTCTCAGCCTTACATTGTATCGGCTAATTCCAAGCGCTCATTAAGGCTCTACACGGTGAAGAATGCCTGGAGCACTACTCCGAAGACGGAGGGTATTGATGGATATTGGACCGAACTTTCACCTAAAGAGGTAGCCAATTTCAGTGCTACTGCGTATTTTTTCGGTGATTTACTCCAGCGTACGCTGGATGTACCTATAGGTTTGATACATTGTGCATGGAGCGCTTCAAAGATAGAGGCTTGGATGAGCCGTGAAACGTTGGAGCCGTTTACGGAAGTAGAGTTACCTGATGTGAAGGCTACAGAATTCGGTTGGCCGGCTGGTACACCTACTTTATTGTGGAATGCTATGGTCAATCCTTGGAAAGGTTTCCCTGTAAAAGGAGTTATCTGGTATCAGGGAGAGGCAAACAGTGCGGATCCGGTTCTTTACAAGAAACTTTTTCCAGCTATGGTGGCCGAGTGGCGTACTTTTTTTCAGTCACCCGAGATGCCATTCTATTACGTTCAGATAGCCCCCTGGGAATCGGAAGGCTGCGATAAGTTCGACTGGGCTCTCTTCAGACAGTGTCAACTTGAATTGATGCATGATGTGCTAGGCACAGGCATGGTGATTACTACAGATGCTGGCAGTGAGAAATTTATTCATCCACCTTATAAGATAAAAGTTGGCGAACGTCTGGCTTATTGGGCACTGGCACGTACTTATGGTTTGGAAGGTTTTATGTATTCAGGACCCATCTATCGGCAATGTCAGATGAACGGTCAGCACGTTGAGGTGGATTTTGAATTTGGTGAGGATGGCCTTGGACCTGAAAACCAATTGGTAGAAGGCTTTGAACTTGTCGACAAAGCAGGTAATATATATCCTGCCAAGGCTGAAATTATCGGTGGCAGTTCAAAGGTCAAAGTATGGAACGATTCTGTTCCGAATCCGGTAGAAGTACGCTATTGCTTTCGCAATTACAAGGTAGGGACCTTGCAGAACAATGCTGGGCTTCCGGCTGCTCCTTTTAGAGCGGTGATCAAATAGAAAGATATTAACTAATAAAACATGTAGGTACCAATGAAAAAATTAAGTTTGAAAAAATCTCTTTTACTGCTTGCCTCGGGAATGCTTGTATTGTCATCTTGCGGTGGAACTAAAAAAATGGTCAAAGCGGAAGAAACTCCGGTCAAGCCAGCATTGATGTGGTTTGATGCCGAAGCCAACTTCGGTCGTTTTAATCAGAAAGACTCCATTGACTATTATTTGCAGAAGATAAAGTCGCTTGGATTCACACATGCCATTGTCGACGTACGTCCGATTACTGGTGAAGTACTCTATGACAGTAAGTATGCTCCGCGCATGGAAGAGTGGAAAGGGGCCAAGCGTGGAGACTTTGATTATTTGGGCTATTTTATTCAAGAAGGACATAAATTGGGATTGCAGGTACATGCATCATTGAATGTGTTCTGTGCCGGTCACAATTATTTTGACCGTGGCTTGGTTTATGATGGCCATCCAGAATGGGCATCTATGGTTTACAATCCTGAGAAAGGGATTATCTCGATCATGGAGGAAAAACATAAGTATGGTGCCATGATTAATCCGCTTAATGAGGAGTATCGTAAACATATCATCAATGTACTGAAAGAGTTGGTTGGCAAATATCCCGACTTGGACGGACTGATGCTTGACCGTGTACGCTACGATGGTATCAGTGCCGACTTTTCACCGCTTTCGCGTAGTAAGTTCGAAGAATATATTGGCGCTAAGGTGGAGAATTTTCCACAGGATATTCTGACTTGGGAGAAGACCGCTGATGGAAAGTTTGTGCCCAAATTTGGAAAGCTGGCTTTGAAGTGGTTTGAGTGGCGTACGAAGACGATTACTGACTTTATGGCTTTGGCCCGCAAGGAAGTAAAAGCCGTGAATCCCAATATATCGTTTGGTACATACACGGGTGCCTGGTATCCATCTTACTATGAAGTAGGTGTGAATTTTGCCAGCAAGGACTATGATCCCAGCAAGGATTTCGATTGGGCAACTCCTGAGTATAAGAACTATGGTTATGCCGAATTGATAGACTTATATGCTACGGGAAATTACTACACGGACATTACGATAGAAGAATATCTGAAGAACGGTCATAGCGTTTGGAACGAAACAGATAGTCAGGCCCAGTCGGGCACATGGTATTGTGTGGAAGGTTCGTGTCAGCATCTGCGCACTATATTGAAAAACAATAAGTTTATGGGTGGAGTCTTAGTTGATCAATTCTATAACAATCCAGCTAAGCTATCGAAAGCAATAGCCATGAACCTGAAGTTTTCCGACGGTCTGATGGTGTTCGACATTGTACATATCATCAATAAGAATCTTTGGAAAGAGGTGGAAGAAGGCATGAGAGAAGGAGGGGCCTGCCGATGAAAGGACATGTCTATTCGTTGGATGCCCTTTAAGCTTCATCGATTTTATAATCGGTCAGGAGTTCCATCTATAAAAGGGACACTTTCTGATTTGCTTATTCGCGTACAAAGAACCTCTTTCAAAATGTCCTATTACAGGTTGATATAAAGAGATTAACAGCCCTGTTTGTAATCTTGTCGTTGTTCTATATTCTGAGGAGGATTTTATAGTGTGAACCGTCTAAGCGCAAGACAGGCTGTAACTACCGCAAAAGCAGTGAGTTACAGCCTGTTATTAAGATTCAATTATTTCGGGAATTATTCCTCTATTGCAGCCTGCGCCGCAGCCAGTCTGGCGATAGGAACGCGGAATGGAGAACAACTTACGTAGTCCAAGCCAACTTTGTGGCAGAACTTAACAGAAGAAGGTTCACCACCATGCTCGCCACAGATACCGCATTTCAAATCCGGACGGACAGAACGTCCTTTCTGGACAGCCATTTCTACCAATTGACCAACGCCGTTCTGGTCGAGAACTTGGAACGGGTCTACCTTCAAAATCTTCTTTTCCAGATATACAGGCAAGAAGGAAGCAATATCGTCACGCGAGTAACCGAAGGTCATCTGAGTCAAGTCATTGGTTCCGAATGAGAAGTATTCGGCGTGAGAAGCGATGCGGTCGGCAGTCAGGGCAGCACGCGGTACTTCAATCATTGTACCTACCTTGAATGGAATTTCTACGCCTTCTTCTTTAAATAAGCGTGCAGCAGTTTCACGAATCACTTTTTCTTGCGCCTCGAATTCATAGAGGATACCGATAAGCGGTACCATAATTTCCGGATGCGGGTCGTAACCTTCTTTCTTCAATTCGCAGGCAGCACCCAGAATGGCGCGGGTCTGCATTTCAGTGATTTCAGGATAAGTGTTTCCCAAACGGCATCCACGGTGACCCAACATCGGGTTGTGTTCACACAGACTTTCTACGCGCTGACGGATGTAATCAACTGTTACGCCCATAGCTTTAGCCATTTCTTCCTGTCCTTTCAAATCGTGCGGAACAAATTCATGCAAAGGAGGGTCGAGTAGACGTACGTTCACCGGACAGCCGTCCATTGCCTTGAAGATGCCCTTGAAGTCAGCTTTCTGGTATGGAAGCAGTTTGTCGAGTGCTTTCTTACGTCCTTCTACATCAGGAGCCAGGATCATTTCACGCATTGCGATGATCTTCTGGTTATCGAAGAACATGTGTTCCGTACGGCAAAGTCCGATACCGGTAGCACCGAAGCTGCGAGCCACCTCAGCATCGTGCGGCGTATCAGCATTGGTACGTACTTTCAGGCGAGTATATTTATCGCAAAGTTTCATCAGTTTCGCAAAGTCACCGGATAATTCAGCTGCGCGGGTAGGAACTTCTCCAGCATACACTTCACCGGTGCTACCGTTCAATGAAATGAAATCACCTTCTTTCAAGACAGTTCCATCTATTTCTACCGTGCGTGCTTTGTAGTCGACATTGATAGCGCCTGCACCTGATACACAACATTTACCCATGCCTCGTGCCACAACAGCTGCATGCGATGTCATTCCGCCTCGTGCTGTCAGAATACCTTCGGCAGCAGTCATACCGGCAAGGTCTTCAGGAGAAGTTTCGATACGTACTAAAACTACCCGGTGTCCGTCGGCACGCCACTGAGCTGCGTCGTCGGCAAAGAATACAATCTGACCGCAGGCAGCACCCGGAGAAGCAGGAAGACCGCGAGTCAGTACTCTTGCCTTACGCAGAGCTTCTTTGTCAAATATCGGATGAAGCAGTTCGTCCAGCTTGTTGGGCTCGCAGCGTAAAATTGCAGTCTTTTCGTCAATCAGACCTTGCTGCAGCATTTCCATAGCGATGCGTACCATGGCAGCACCTGTACGTTTACCATTTCTTGTCTGAAGGAACCAGAGTTTACCTTCCTGAACGGTAAATTCCATATCCTGCATATCGTGGTAATGATTTTCCAGTTTTGTCTGCAGTGCATCCAATTCTTTATATATTTCCGGCATAGCCTCTTCCATAGAAGGATATTTGCTGGCACGTTCCTCTTCCGAAATTCCTTGCAAGGCAGCCCAGCGCTGAGATCCGATTTTCGTAATCTGCTGAGGCGTACGGATTCCGGCTACCACATCTTCACCTTGTGCATTGATCAAGTATTCGCCATTGAATAAATCTTCACCCGTAGCAGCGTCACGAGAGAAGCAAACGCCTGTGGCAGAAGTGTCACCCATGTTACCGAAGACCATTGCCTGTACGTTAACGGCAGTACCCCATTCAGCAGGTATACCTTCCATCTTGCGGTAAAGAATAGCACGTTCGTTCATCCATGAATCGAACACGGCACAAATGGCTCCCCAAAGTTGTTCGTAAGCATTTTCTGGAAAATCCTGTCCGGTCTGAGCTTTGACGGCAGCTTTGAAACGGACTACCAGTTCTTTCAGTTCGGCTACTCCCAGCTCATTGTCCAGATGTACGCCTTTTGTTTTCTTAACATCCTCTATGATGGCTTCAAACGGATCGATATCTTCTTTATTTGTAGGTTTCATTCCCAGCACCACGTCGCCATACATCTGTATAAATCGACGGTATGAGTCCCACGCAAAGCGTTCATTACCTGTTTTGCGTGCCAGACCTACAACTACTTCGTCGTTAAGTCCTAAGTTCAATATGGTATCCATCATACCAGGCATGGAGGCTCTTGCACCCGAGCGAACAGAAACCAGCAGCGGATTTTCTACATCGCCAAATTTAGATTTCATAAGTGCTTCCACTCCTTTTATAGATATCTCTACATCATCTTTTAACAGATTGACTACGTCGTCTTTTCCTTTTTCGAAATATTCGTTGCAAACTTCTGTCGTGATTGTAAATCCGGGAGGGACGGGAACGCCGATCAAGTTCATTTCTGCAAGGTTGGCTCCTTTACCACCTAAAAGATTTCTCATATCTGCTTTACCTTCAGCATGTCCGTTTCCGAAAGTGTAGATTCTTTTCTTTTCCATTTTTATAAAAGGTTTATTAAGGTTTATGTATGTTTTTCAAGTTGTAATGGTTCTTTGTAAAAGAATTTAACGCTGGCAAAACTATACATATTTTATGAATATCCAAATGAAAAAGAAACTTTTTATTGCATGTTTTGCAATATAGACATTGCAAAATTAACTTCTTCCGAAATCGTGACAGATTGTCGGGATTATTTTGTAACTTTGCCCCCAAATTGGATTTATATAAAACAGACGTGGCAAGAAAGAAAAAAGAACTTCCTTTACTGGAAAAAGTAACGATAACAGATGTAGCTGCCGAGGGTAAGGCAGTAGCGAAAGTAAATGATTTGGTAGTATTCGTACCATATGTAGTTCCCGGTGACGTAGTCGATTTGCAGGTGAAACGTAAGAAAAACCACTATGCAGAAGCGGTTGCAGTAAAATTTTATGAAAAATCGCCGATGCGTGTCGAGCCGTTCTGCCAGCATTATGGCGTTTGTGGCGGTTGTAAATGGCAATGTCTTGCGTATGAAGACCAGATTCGCTATAAGCAGAAGCAGGTATACGATAACCTGACTCGTATCGGAAAGGTGGAGTTGCCGGAGTTTATGCCTATTTTAGGTTCCGCGAAAACAAAGTTCTACCGTAACAAACTGGAATTTACCTTCTCTAACAAGCGCTGGCTCACCGAAGAGGAAGTAAAGCAGGATGTGAAGTACGATCAGATGAATGCTGTGGGATTTCACATTCCGGGAGCTTTCGACAAGGTACTTGCCATTGAAAAATGCTGGTTGCAGGATGATATCTCAAACCAGATTCGTAATGCAATCCGCGATTACGCTTATGAGCATAATTATGAGTTCTTCGATTTGCGTAGTCAGGAAGGAATGCTTCGTAACATGATGGTTCGTACTTCATCTACAGGAGAGCTTATGGTGCTGTTGCAGTGTAAGATTACTTCGGATGCGGAACTGGAGAAAATGAAAACACTGTTGCAGTTCGTTGCGGACAAGTTCCCTCAGATTACTTCTTTGTTGTACGTCATCAACAATAAATGCAACGATACCATCGGCGATCTGGATGTAGAAGTTTTCAAGGGAAACGATCATATTTTCGAGGAAATGGAAGGGCTTCGTTTCAAGGTAGGACCGAAATCATTTTATCAGACCAATTCGGAACAGGCATACAATCTTTATAAGGTCGCTCGCAACTTTGCAGGACTGACCGGTAATGAGCTGGTGTACGACCTTTATACCGGTACGGGTACCATTGCGAACTTCGTTTCACGTCAGGCACGTAAGGTCATCGGTATAGAATATGTACCCGAAGCTATCGAAGATGCAAAGGTGAACTCTCAGATAAACGGTATCGACAATACGTTGTTCTATGCTGGTGATATGAAAGATATCCTGACACAGGATTTCATCAATGAGCACGGTCGTCCGGATGTGATTATAACCGATCCTCCACGTGCGGGCATGCACAATGATGTTATTGATGTGATTCTGTTTGCCGAGCCTAAGCGTATTGTATATGTCAGCTGTAATCCGGCTACCCAGGCACGCGACCTTCAGTTACTCGATGCCAAGTACAAGGTAACGGCTGTGCAGCCTGTAGATATGTTCCCGCATACACATCATGTAGAGAATGTCGTATTACTGGAGAAAAGATAAATTACATCAATAGAAAATAGTTATGTCGAGAAGAAACAGAAATGCTGGTGGCCGTCCTGTAGCGCGTGCTGCTGCGAAATATACTATATATAATGTGACGGAACCCGCTGAGCTGATGGAATTTCTGATGAAGAAAATGGCAGGAATCAGCCGTACTCGTGTAAAGGCTTTGCTTACTAATCGTGTGGTGCTGGTCGACAATAATATCCAGACGCAATACAATTATCCGCTTAAGCCGGGTATGAAGGTGCAGATAAGTCGCGAGAAGCACAACCACGAATTCCGCCATCCGATGCTGAAGATATTGTATGAAGATGCCTATCTTATTGTGGTGGAAAAGAAAGAGGGGCTTCTTTCTGTAGCAACTGAGCATCAGAAGGAAAGAACGGCACAACATATCCTGAACGAATACGTAAAGCGTGAGCACCGCAATAATCGTATTTTTGTAGTACATCGTCTGGACCGTGAAACGTCAGGCATTATGATGTATGCCAAGGATGAGAAGACGCAGCATACGTTGCGCGATAACTGGCACGATATTGTATACGACCGCCGTTATGTTGCTATCGTAACGGGAGATATGGAAAAGGATCAGGGTACTGTTGCATCGTGGCTGACGGATCGCAAACTGTATGTAAGTTCTTCTCCTGTCGATGATGGTGGTAAATATTCGGTTACACATTACCGTACCATAAAGCGTGCCAACGGTTACTCGTTGGTCGAGCTTCAACTGGAAACTGGTCGTAAGAATCAGATTCGTGTGCACATGCAGTCGTTAGGACATCCGGTTGTAGGAGATGAACGTTATGGCTGTGAAGTTGATCCGTTGGGGCGTTTGGCGTTGCATGCGTTCAAGTTATGTTTCTATCATCCGGTAACAGGAGAACGGATGGAGTTTGAAACATTGTATCCCGCACCTTTTAAGAACTTGATGTTGAAGAAATAAATACGAACCTGATAAAGAAAGTCCGCTTTAAGTCGCCTGGTACTGAATGATACCATGACTTAAAGCGGATTTTTTTATAAGATTGCAAGGGCTATTTGTGCGCATGCCTCTGCATCACAAAGTGCATGATGATGCTGTTGCAGGTCGTAACCGCATTGGAGGGCTACCGTCTGTAACTGGTGATTGGGAAGTTTTTTGCCAAAGGTACGTCTGGAGGCCCTGCAGGTGCAATGAAATGTATAGCCAGGGTATTCCATGTGGTAGATTTGAAATGCTGCTTTCAGGCAACCTTCATCGAAAGGACTGTTGTGGGCTACAAGAGGAAGTCCGTCTATCTTTGGCGCAATTTCTTTCCATACTTCAGGGAATGCCGGAGCATGTGCCGTATCATCAAATACCAGACCATGTACTTGGGTGTTCCAGTAGCTGTAATAATTCGGGCAGGGGCGGATTAGCCGATAAATCTTGTCGACGATTTTTCCGTCCTTTACAATGACAATTCCCACACTGCATATGCTCGAACGTTCTCTATTGGCCGTTTCAAAGTCGATTGCTGCAAAGTTCTCCATAAAAATCTTTTGCTTTTAAAGTTTTCCGATTCGTGCACTGATCTGAGCGTACGTTTCCATGTTTTCTGCCTGAGGTTCGGTCAGTTGCTGCCGTATTTTACGCACATCCCCTGTCATGATCCATAGCTTGATGGTTAGCATGACTGCAACTGCTGCTAAGAAACAACTTAAAAGCATTATTCTTTTATTTTGATTCGAAAATAATTTCTCCAAAGAAATCCGGGCAGTGGAAGCAAGGCGAGGGGAGAGCAATCGGGCTCCACGACAGGAAATGAGGAGTTTGAAGTTTATCGCCACATTTATAGAAGTTGGCTCTCATCTTTTTCCCGTCGAGCAAGGCTATCTTGTCGTGGAAAAAAGCTGAGACAGGAATCCGGAGAGCAAGCTGCCAGGTACATTCTCCCATGCGCTCTTCGAATGGTCTTCTTCCTAATGATGCCCAGCGTGCAACTTGTCCGACCGTTTCCAGCGGCGCATGTTCCCGGTTGCCCGGTATTCCGTATTCTATCAGTAGCGTACCGGCACAGTTGCATTCAAAGTTGTAATATTTGTTTTCATCTGTAGGTTGTACGAAGAACTCTGCACATGAATCTTCCCATACTCTTCCGTTGTCTGCCGGTGCGACGGCGCGTACACTTTTTTCTGTTATACAGTAGTGTATTAATACGGCATCTCCTGTGTGTGCGATTCTGAACTTTGCCTCCGGCATATAAGGATAATCCTTCCAGTTTACACAGTTTATTTGCTGGAATGGAATCTGTTCTGCATCGAAGATTGAAGGAATCTGTGCTGCTGATTCAGTGGCAGGAAAGCTGATTTTCTTTACGGATAGTGTTTTCATAATGGGATAAGAGATAGATGTTAGTAATAAAAAAATAAATGCTGATAATTAAAACCTTTAAGTTGTTTAATTACCAACATTTATTTGTCGGGGTAGCGGGATTCGAACCCACGACCCCCTGCTCCCAAAGCAGGTGCGCTAACCGGACTGCGCTACACCCCGAACTTGTTTTCTTTAAACAGTTATTAAAGATCTTTTTCTTTTCTTCGTCGGGGTAGCGGGATTCGAACCCACGACCCCCTGCTCCCAAAGCAGGTGCGCTAACCGGACTGCGCTACACCCCGAAGAAGTGCTTTTCCTCAAAAGCGATGCAAAGGTAGTGCTTTGAAATGTAATATGCAAGTGTTTTGATATCTTTTTTTGAAAATTCAAATCGGCTTTTGAGCCTTTGTGGCATTGTTTTTTGGGGTAACATCCTTTATATCCGACTGATACGTTGGGAACTGACGGTGTCTTTTAGGGTATCGGAAATTACCGTTTTGTATATTTCTTTTCCCTTGTTTTCGAAAGGTGCAGCCGCTATTACCGGCTCTGATGCTTTATTTATTTTTATTGTGGGCATCATTTCTTGTTCTTGGAGGTATAAAAAAACAGAGATTCTACCCCGGAGAGGCAGAATCTCTGCTTTTCTGTAATATGTATTATTTCAATTCAGCAAGTAACTGGTTTAACTCATCCCGCCAGTCGCTCCCGTTTTGAGGCTGAAAGGTATGCATGCCTAAGTCGCGTCCCGCTGCAACGTTCGACGCTCCGTCGTCGACAAACAGGGTTTCCTGCGGCTGTATTTTACTATCGGTTAGCATGAATTCAAATATGCGTCGGTCGGGCTTCGTACAGCCTATCTGATAGGAAAGATATAACTTTTCGAAATACGCTGTCAGCGGCTTTTTTTCTGATGAAAAACGTTCGCTGCATGCCCATCCCATGACGTACGGATTCGTATTGCTGAGTACATATAGTTTGTAGCCTTTCTGTCTTAATTCTTCCAGACAGTGCAGTTTCCGTAGATCTACACCGGTAAAGAACCCTAACCATGCCTGCTGTACTTCCTCCCACGTTAACGTCCGTCCGCACAATTTGCCCAGCTCATTGCGGTAGGCTTCTTCAGTAAGTGTACCTTCTTCCAGTTCCTGAAAAATACCGGTTTGGTGATATTTGTCGAGGATGCGGTCGGCATCTGTCACTCCCAGACGGATAAAAGCCTTTACGGCCTGCTCGCGGTCGATATCGGCAATTACCCCTCCGAAGTCGAATACAATATTCTTAATCATTTCGGTTTGTTTTACCATAAATTACTTGTTTGCCGGTTTCAGCCATTTATCCAGCCATGCAAAGAAGGTACGCTGCCACAAAATACCGTTCTGCGGTTTCAGTACCCAGTGATTCTCGTCGGGGAAGATAAGTAACTGTGCCGGAACTCCTCTCAGTTTGGCGGCGTTGAAGGCAGCCATTCCCTGTGAAGCTAAGATGCGGTAATCTTTTTCTCCGTGAATGCAGAGGATTGGAGTATCCCATTTGTCAACAAACAGGTGAGGAGAGTTGGCATAACTGCGCTGTACCGCCGGGTTGTTTTTCTCCCAGTATGCGCCTCCCAGATCCCAATTTGTGAACCAAAGTTCTTCTGTTTCCAGATATTGTTGTTCCATGTTGAAGAAACCATCGTGAGCGATAAAGGCTTTGAAGCGTTTGTTGTGATGACCTGCCAACCAGTATACCGAATAGCCTCCAAAGCTGGCTCCCACACATCCCAGATGATCCTTGTCGACATACGGTTCTTTGGCGATGTCATCGATGGCACTCAGGTAGTCGTCCATGCAGTGACCTCCGTAGTTGGTACTGATTTCTTCCAGCCATTCCATGCCGAATCCCGGCAGACCGCGGCGGTTAGGAGCAATGACAATGTAATCGTTGGCAGCCATGATTTGCAGGTTCCAGCGGTAGCTCCAGAACTGGCTTACCGGACTTTGAGGACCGCCCTCGCAGAACAGCAGGGTAGGATATTTCTTGTTCGGGTCGAAGTTGGCAGGATAAACTACCCACGAAAGCATGTCTTTTCCGTCGACGGTCTTGGTCCAGCGTGCTTCCACCTTACCCATCTTCAACTGGCTGAAGATATGATCGTTTTCCTTCGTGATGCGGGTTACGGTGTTTTTCTTTTTCAGATCGACTGCAAACAGCTCGTCTGCTTCGCTGATGGAGTGACGTTTGGTAAGCAACTGCTTGTTATTCAGCATGGCAACCGAGGTATAATCGTACATGCCGTCGGTGAGCTGCTTAACTTCTCCCTTCAGGTTGGTACTGTGAATCATGCTGGTAGCATGCCATACACCCACGAAATACAATGTCTTTCCGTCGGGAGCCCAGCAATAGTCGTCTACACCCGACTGGAAGGCTTCGGTTACGTATGTCTTTTCTCCGCTTTTCAGGTTCATCACACACAGACGGTTGCGGTCGCTTTCATAGCCGTCGCGCTCCATGCTCTGCCAGGCAATGCTCTTTCCGTCGGGAGAGAATTTCGGATTGGTATCGTAACCCAGGTTCTTGTCAGTAGCATCTTCCTTGCACAGGTTACGGGTTTCACCGTTTTCTGTATTATAAAGGTAGATATCCGAGTCGGTCGATACGGAATATTCCAGACCGGTTTTCTTACGGCAGGTATAGGCAATCTGCTTGGAATCGTTGCTCCACGCCAGTTGTTCGATGCCGCCGAACGGTTTCATAGGCGATTCATAAGGTTCATTTTTCAGGATGTCTGTAGCAGTTCCTACCTGATTGCCGTCGAATGCAGCCACAAAAGGATGCGGAATGCTTTCCACCCATTCGTCCCAATGCTTGTACATCAGGTCGTTGATAACCTTTCCGCTTGCCTTGTCCAGGTCGGGATACAGGTCGGATGTACGTTCGCCGTATTTCACTTGCGCGATAAACAGCACCTTGCTTTCGTCGGGTGAGAACTTGAAGCCATCGATACCTCCTTCGTAAGATGAAAGTTGCTTGCGTTCACTGCCGTCGGGGTTCATTTCCCACAACTGCATGCTTCCGCTGGCAGCACTCAGAAAGGCAATCTTGCTGCCGCCCTTGATCCATGCCGGTTCCACCTCACTGTCGGCAGTAGTAGTCAGCAGCAGGTTATTCGTGCCGTCGGCATTCATTACGTAGATAACGGTGTGACTTTTATTTTCCTTTACACTATAGTAAGAAACGGTATATGCAATCTGCTTTCCGTCGGGCGATACGCTTGAACTTCCGATACGTCCCATAGCCCATAGTGCCTCGGGAGTCAGTTTCTTGTCCTTGATTCTGATTTCTTGTTTGCCGATGACAGGCTTGTCGGCATCAGCCGGAGTGGCGGCATTGACATAGCCCGATGCTGCAAACATCATGGCTGCCGTCATTGTCATAAGGTCTGTTTTCTTCATGATTATTGAATTTAATTTTTTTCGGGAAACAAAGATACTCATTTTCTCTGCTACATACGGCAGACGCAATAGATAAAGTTCGGAGTGAAAGAAATTCTTCTTTGTTGAATATCCTCAGAGATGTAAAGACGCCTCAGCACATTTTCTGAAAGACCTGCCGGACATACTGATTGTTTTTGTACAAAAAATAAAAAGTTCTGTACAAAAACACAATATGATTTGTACAAAAAATAAAGGAACTCCCCGTTCCGTTTTCCAAACTTTCAGCAGTTTCAGTAAAACAGACGGGGAGAATTAGAGAGAGAGAAACATAAGTAGTTTTTATTTCCCGATGAAATAGGCCGGGTAGTTATCCAGCAGGCAGTTCAGCTGATTGCCTCCCATCTGGATATTGTCCATGTATGAATATCGGTTGCCATAGTTGAGGCGGATGCTTGTATAACTGCTGTTCCACCAGTCCCATGCGAAGTTCAGCGTAGATTCCTGACGGTTTCCGTAGCGGTCTTGCGAGTACAGATAATCTATTCCTGTATTATCCGGATAGAAACGAAGTTCCTGATAGTAATAAACATCGTATTCGTCGGTCCACTCGTCCGTCCAGATACGGCTGCATAAATAGTCGGTAGTTTCGCGATAATCATTTGTCCCATTTCCGAATTCAATGCCTAATCCTACATAGTCGCACGAGTTTAATGTAAATATTAAAGACAGCATTGCTGCTATATAGTAAAGTTTACGTTTTATTGTTTTCATAACTTCCTCCTTTTGTTTTGATATGACAAAGATAATCCGGGAATGTGATATGTACAATTGTTTTTTCCTAATCGTAAAGAGGAATATTCCTATTTGCAATAGGGGAATTCCTTAGATACGTTTATGCTGCCAGTTGAACTTTTTGATATACAGATAACTGGCTACTCCTATGCACACGGCATACAGATGCTCGGCAGTCCAGCATACGGCTACATCGGCTTTCATGCCCATGATGACAATCAGAATGTAGATGATGTACAGGGCAAGTGCTATCATTTCGAGGATGAAGGCTGCACGGGTATTGCCTGTTCCGGATACCGACTGGAAATAAATGAAGCCGGGGATGCTGACCAGATAAGTGGAACACAGTACCCACAGGGTGGGAATGCTGGCATTTATCAGGTCGGGGATATCGGTATAAATGCGCAGTACCGGTGAAGGGAACAGGGAGATAAGCCCGACCATCGGAATCACGATGCAGGCACACAGCCGGATGTGCTGACTGATCAGGGCGGGAACCTGACGGCTGTGTCCGGCTCCTATCTGGTTGCTGACCAGGGAACTGCAAGTCGAGGCGAAGGCGGTGACCGTCATAAACGGAACACTCGATACGCTGCGTATGATATTGGATATGGCAAGCGGACGTTCTCCAAGGTGTTCGATAAAGATAAAGAACAGGAACCAGGTGGAAAGTGAAATAAAGTTCTGTACCATGGTCCATAGTGAAATGTGCATGATTTGCGACAGTTCACGGGTGCGAAAACCCGGAATATGGTTCAGCCCGTACTTGCGGAAGTCGATCTTTTTGTATGTATATCCGATGAAGAACAGCACCGATACCAGTTCGGCAAGTGATGAACCGATAGCAGCTCCGGCAATTCCCATGGCAGGAAAGCCAAACTTGCCGAATATCAACGTGTAGTTGAATACTATGTTTGCCAGTACCATGACAACAGAGTTCAGCGTGAGTGTGCGGGTTTGTGTGGTTCCGACAAAGAAAGCTCTGAACATGGCACCTATAAAGGAAAAGAAAAATCCGTATACTCGCCAGCGGATATAGTCGGTGGCTGCTCCGACAATGTGGTCGGAAGCGACCAGCACACCCAGTATTTGCTCTGAAAAGAGTTGGGAGAGTGTAAATATCACCAGACTCATCAGCATGAGGAAGTAAATGCCCTGATAGAAAATGTTTCCGATGGCACGGTAGTTGCCTTTTCCGTTGCGGCGGGCTATCAGTATCTGAGAACCGATGGTAAATCCGAATCCGATCATAAAAATAGCCAGATAGTATACGCCTGCTATGGCAGAAGCTCCCAGCTCGATTTCGCCTACGCGTCCGAGAAAGGCTGTATCGGTGATGCCGATCATTTGTTCCATGAGCAGGCTGATCAGAATGGGATAGGCTATCAGCCATATTTCTTTATAGGTATAGCTTGTTGTTGACTTCATGCTTGGCTTGGATGGTGTTAGAAACGGTTCTTGCTTTTGCCGCTGATTTCTTCAATGTCGAGGCGGATAATCTCTGTACGGTGGAATGATTTCTCGGCATATTTCATTCCTTTTATCTTGTCATCGGGGCAGTATTTGCTCAGGAACAGGGAAAGAGCCGACATGCGTTCGGCTTCGTGAAGGCCGTGGTGTGCCGTACAGCGGAGTACGATGCTTTCGTAGGCTGTCGTAAATTCTCCGGGGATGACTTTGGTACGTCCTACCACGCAGAAGGATACGTTTGTGCAGGCATCGATGCAGTTCAGCTTTCTGCCTACTGGAGCACAGTGTATATAAATAGAGTTGCCTCTGTCCCATACATAGCTGAGGGGGATTCCATAAGCGCCGTCACCGTTTTCGGTGCGCATGGAAAGTATTCCGTATTCTCCTTCTTTCAGTATTTCGAATGAACGGGTTTCGTTCAGCAGTCTGTCCTGACGGCGGACTTGAGTGTTGTTGAATTCCATAATGTAGATGTATTTACTGATAGGTATAAATTTATTTATGTGAATGATGAAGCAAAAAACAGGCGGATTAACACTGAACTTGTATTGAACAATGATTAATCCGTCTGATATATAGGATATAGAAAGCCTTTCGGAAGAGGTTATCGGTTGGCTATCTCATAGATTTCGCGGCTTGCCCGACTGTCAAGACGTACATAATTGCCTGCTATCTGACCTTTGTCTTCGTGGAATTTTCTTACCAGCAAGTCGATGTCGGGATGTTCTATACCCAGTTCCTTGAAGGAAACAGGCATACCGATGCTATGCAGGAAAGCCTTGAAGCGTGAAATACCTTCCAGTGCAACTGCTTGCAAGTCATCCGATGCCGGCACGTCCCATACACGAGTTGCAAATTGAGCCACCTTCCCCGCATTGTGTTTCGCTGCATAAGTCAGCCATGCCGGGAAAATGACAGCCAGTCCGGCACCGTGGGTTACATTGTAAATGGCACTGATTTCGTGTTCCAGACCGTGTGAGGCCCAGTCTTCTTCGCAGCCTACTCCGCAGGTACCGTTGTGTGCTACGGTTCCCGCCCACATGATGTTGGCGCGTGCATCGTAATTCTCCGGTTCTGCCATTACGCGGGGTGCTTCGGTAATGATTGCTTTCAGTACACCTTCACACATGCGGTCGGCTATTTCTACTCCCGGAGTATTGCTGAAGTAACGTTCCATGATGTGTGCCATCATGTCGGTGATGCCGCTGGCTGTCTGCCAGGCGGGCAGAGTATAAGTAAGTTCCGGATTCATGACGGCAAAAGCCGGACGGAGGATAGCGGGAGTGTGTAGACCCAGTTTTCTCAAACCGTCGAGTTTGGTAATAACGGCATTGCCGGAGCCTTCACTTCCCGCTGCGGGAATTGTCAGTACCACCCCGATGGGCAGTCCCGCCTGAGGCACGGATTTGCCGATGAAAAAGTCCCAGAAGTCGCCTTCGTAAGGAATACCTATGGCAATAGCCTTTGCTGTATCGATAACAGAACCTCCACCTACCGGCAGTATGAAGTCAACTTGTTCCTTGCGTCCCAGCTCGATGCCTTCGTATACTTTCGGGTCGGTAGGATTAGGCTGTACACCTCCCAGTTCGGCATAAGCGACTTTTGCCTCATCCAGCGAGTGCTTTACCTTGTCCAGCAGTCCGCTTCGTACTACCGAGCCGCCTCCATACACAATTAAGGCCTTCGTGCCGTGATATTTTCTGACCAATGTTCCTGTTTGTGTTTCTGTTGCTCTTCCGAATACAAATTCAGTCGGGCTGTAAAAGGTGAAATTATTCATAAATTTAGCTCCTTTTTCTTTAATTTGATTTTTATTGTGTTAGAGTGTTTCTATTCGTGAAACGTGATACTGCAAAGTTATGGAATTTTTCTTATCTTTGCGCTCTCATTTTCAAAATCACTATGAAATCAGATATCGAAATAGCGCGCAGTATTGAACTGACAAAGATTAAGCAGGTAGCACGTGATTATGATATACCTGTAGAAGAAATCCATAATTATGGACGTTATATCGCAAAAGTTCCTGAAACTTTGATCGATGAGGAAAAAGTAAAGAACAGCAACCTTATTCTGGTGACGGCTATTACACCGACCAAGGCGGGTATCGGAAAAACTACCGTGTCAATTGGTCTGGCACTGGGCTTGACTCGTATCGGAAAGAAGGCAATCTGTGCCCTTCGCGAGCCTTCACTGGGCCCTTGCTTTGGTATGAAGGGTGGAGCTGCCGGAGGCGGATATGCTCAGGTATTGCCGATGGATAAGATTAACCTGCACTTTACAGGCGATTTTCATGCGATCACTTCGGCACACAACATGATTGCTGCTTTGCTGGACAACTATATGTATCAGAATCAGGATAACGGTTTTGCACTGAAAGAGGTGTTGTGGAACCGTGTGCTTGATGTGAACGACCGCGGCCTGCGTTATATCATTACCGGACTGGGCGGCAAATCGAACGGTATCACTCGTGAGTCGAGCTTCGATATTACACCGGCTTCGGAAATTATGGCTATTCTCTGTCTGGCAAAGGATGAAGACGATCTGCGTCGCCGTATCGAGAATATTTTGCTGGGCTTCACAATCGACAACAAACCTTTTACCGTAAAAGATCTGGGTGTAGCAGGGGCGATTACTGTATTGCTGAAGGATGCGATTGCTCCGAACTTGGTTCAGACTACGGAACATACGGCTGCTTTCGTACATGGTGGTCCGTTTGCTAACATTGCTCATGGATGTAATTCGGTAATGGCTACCAAACTGGCCATGACTTTCGGTGACTATGTGATTACGGAAGCTGGATTCGGTGCTGATCTGGGTGCTGAAAAATTCTATGATATCAAATGCCGCAAGTCGGGATTGCAGCCTAAACTGACTGTTATCGTAGCAACTGCACAGGGACTGAAAATGCATGGCGGTGTAAGTCTTGACCAGATAAAGGAACCGAATGCAGAGGGACTGGTAAAGGGACTGGCAAATCTCGACAAGCATATCGAGAACCTCCGTTCTTTCGGTCAGACGGTAGTTGTTGCTTTCAACCGTTATGCAAACGATACGGAAGAAGAAATTGATCTGGTTCGTCAGCATTGTGCGGAACTGGGAGTAGGCTTTGCCGTGAACAATGCCTTTGTAGAAGGTGGTGCTGGAGCAGTAGAACTGGCTAACTTGGTAGTAGATACCATCGAAAAACAGCCTTCAGAACCGTTACGTCTGGCATACAGTGACGATGATTCTGTAGAAGAAAAGATTTCGAAGGTAGCATGCAACTTGTATGGCGCCAATATGATTACTTATAGTGCAGCAGCCAGAAAGAAACTGAAACGCATTCAAGAGCTTGGTTACGGACATTTCCCTATCTGTATCGCTAAGACACAATATTCATTCTCTACCGATCCGAAGTTGTACGGAGTGGTGAAAGACTTTGAATTCCACGTTCGCGATATTGTATTGAATGCTGGAGCTGAGATGTTGGTTATCGTGGCTGGAGAAATCATGCGTATGCCGGGACTGCCGAAAGAACCGCAGGCATTGCATATTGATATAGTAAATGGTGAAATAGAAGGCTTGTCTTAAAGACAGTTTTTCTTTTTCTACATTATAAGATACGGAAAGAGGTATCAGAAAAAAACAAATCGTGCAGGCTTTCAGGTCTGCACGATTTGTTTTTCTGCTTCGTACTGGATGGGCTTTTATATGCCGATGGAAGTTGTTACTGATCTCCTTTCTGATAAGGGTTCTTCTTGTGATAGAAATTAATTCGTTCTGTCCATTTCCGGTTTTCCAGAGGAAAGACTTTATGGGTGTTGGCCCAGTCGATCCACTTAGCCTCCAGTTCTTCTACTTTTTCGGGGTATTTTTCTGCAAGATCATTGGTTTCGAATGGATCAGTAGCCAGATTGATCAGTTCCCATTGGCTGTCTCTGTCGGCTTTTACCAATTTCCAGTTGCCGTCTATAATGGCGCAGGAACTTTGATGTTCGAAATATAAAGTTCTTGGCTCAAGAGTTTTTCCTTGTGAAGCTGGAGGCAGGCTGGTTCCCGGCAGGTCAGCATGAGCAAACGTCTTGGGGTATGTTACCTTTCCCAAAGCCATGCATGTTGGCATGACATCGATGATATGTGCCGGCTGGTGACAGATTTCCCCTTTCATCTTATTTTTCTTCTTGTCGCCATAGGTAAGGATGAACGGAGTACTGGTACCTCCTTGGAAAACCCACTTCTTATAACTCCGATAAGGCGTATTCGATAGGTCAGACATTAATTGTCCGATGAATCCGCCTTCATCGGTAGCACCATTGTCGCTCAGGAAGAGAAAGACGGTATTCTCGTACATTCCTTTCTTCTTTATTTCGTCGACCAGCTTGCCGATGCCTTCGTCCATGATTTCAATCATGGCAGCATAGGTGGCCATATCGTTTATCCATTTCTCCTGTTGCTGAGGCGTCAGGTCTTCCCATGCCGGACGTTTGCCGCCAAATTCTTTGTTGAATATCGGAAGTTCCAGACTATCGGGTATCAGTCCGATGCTCTTTTGCTTTTCGAATCGTTGCTTGCGTAAGACATCATATCCTGCTTTATAACGGTCGATGCACTTTTTTACATATTCGGCTGGTGCTTGCAGTGGCAGGTGAGGCGCATAATGGGCTACGTATAAGAACATCGGTTTCCGACTATCGTGCGCATGTACAAAGCTAACGGCTGAGTCGGTGATGGCTTTGGTGTAATAATAGTCATCGGGAAAATCGGTGATTCTTTCCAAATTATTGTAGACCGGATTGGGTTTGTAGTAACTTCCTCCTCCATGCAGGCAGCCATAGTATTTGTCGAAACCTCGTTGTACAGGATAACTTCCGTTAGGAGCATCGTAGCCGCCCGTTGTCGTTACGTGCCATTTTCCGCTCATGTATGTGGAGTATCCGCCGGCTTTCATCACTTCGGCGATGGTCGGATATGCTTTATCTAATTGTCCTCTGTAACCGGGACGGTGTTCGTCCACTTCAGCCATCCAGCCCATTCCCACTTCATGCTGGTATCTGCCTGTCAGCAGAGCAGCCCGGCTTGGACAGCTTCGTCCAGTGTTTTTAAATTGACTGAAGCGTACTCCTTCCTGAGCAAGCTTATCTATATTCGGCGTCTGGATTTCACTTCCGTAACATCCTAAGTCGGAAAAGCCCATGTCATCGCAAAGAATAAGAACAATGTTGGGAGATTGAGGGGACTGGGCGTTGACATATTGACTGACGCCGCATACGGCAATAGGGATGAATAATAGTTTGTTCATTGTAGTATTAGTTTAGCGCGGTGAAGATAAATAGAATAAAATCTAATTCATGCAGGTTTTATTTTTTTTCTATGATAATTTAGACTTTTAAATAGCGGCAGGGAATTTCGGCGTCCTATAGGGAATGCCAAAATTCCCTGCCACTGAATCTGTCTTTATTTCTTACAAAGTGCCTTGAAATCACAATAGGCGCATTTGTCTTCTATATCGGTTTGGGTGAAAGAGATATGGGGATTGAAGATTGTTTCCAGTAATTCATTCAGGTGTTTCCGGAACTCTTCTTCGTATTTCGCAAAATCTTCTACAGATTCTTTCGGCTTGCGGGGTTCTCCTATCTGGATAATCGGAGAATAATTTTCCGAAGCAGCCCGATGAATATATAGCAAGGCGGGGGCTACCCGTCGGTCGTCGTTTTTCTCTCTCAATATCTTGCAGACAATAGATGCATAAAGAAAAGTTTGGAAAACATAGTTCGAGCGCTTTTTATCTGGGATAAAGAGCGAAGCGATGTTAGCAGGAATATCAGCATCTCCTCCTGTCTTATAGTCCACAATCCGCAGGGTTCCGTCTTTTGTATCTATACGGTCGATGATACCTCCTATGCGCGACTGGATTGTTCCATTCGGACATTGTATGCTGACCTGCTCGAAAACGGGGCGTTCGGACCCCACGAAGGTGAATGGGGTATGTCCCAAATCGTTCCGGAGAAGCTGCTGGATATACTTCAGGATAACGGCTGAATTGATAAGTTGAATGCCGTTATATTCGGGTTGTTCATCCAGTGGCAGATTGAAGAACAGCTCCTTGAATCCATTGTCTACATAGGTTTGCAGGCGGACTTCATCTTTCAGCAGTGCATTAAGGTCCTCTTCGGTTATCAGTTTTCCGTGTGCTGTAAGGTCTTTGTAGATATGTTCTGCTGCATAATGGAAGATACTACCGAACTTGGCTGAGTCGATGTCGGCGGTAACTTCGTCGGGGGCGCTGAGTTGTGCTACATATTTATAGTAGAATTTCAGCGGGCAGTCGAGGTAACAGTTCAGGGCCGATGGCGAAATGATAGCCTTCGGGTTACTCTGAAGGTCGAATACCTTCTTCATTCGCTCCATGATATCGGGCGTTTTTTCGATGGTTATAGGGGTAGAACCCTGCGGGGACTGCTCAGCTTCCAGTTGCTTACGCTGTATGGGATGTCCCCATTCTATCAGGAACTGGAGCATGAAGCGTGATAGCTCTCCGCGGTTGATACCGTCGGTAGCGGTATTGTATACCAGCGTTACCTTCTCGGCTCGTTGCAGCAAACGATAGAAATAATAAGCATAAACGGCTATTTTATGGTCGATGGTCGTCATGCCAAAAGCCTTTCGTAAGTTGTAAGGGATGAAAGAGGAATCACCTCCTGCTTTAGGCAACTGCCCTTCGTTGACGGAAAGCAGGATGAGATGACGGAAGTCGAGGTTACGTGTTTCCAGTACACCCATGACTTGCATACCGATAGCTGGCTCTCCGTGAAAAGGAATGCTCGATGAAGACATGACACGGGTGAGCAAGCGCTGGAAGGTACCTGCCTGTACATTCAGTTCCTTGCTCTCAATCAGTGTGTGGAAGCGGTTGACCAATGTATAGGTTTTGAATAATGATTCACGGTACAGTTGGTCGAATGCATCGGAATGTGAGGCTGCCTGTTGCTGGTAAATTACGGCTACTTCCTTCAAAGCTTCCGACAGCATGCAGCATAGGTCGAGGTTGTTTCTACGCGGAGTAAACAACAGTTCCAGTACTTCGTCTTGTTTCAGTTCCGAAGGGAGCGGGTAGAAACGGTTGTCGCGGGTGAGAATTTGTTCCAGTTTTTCGGCTTCGGGTGACAACTGGCGGGTATACGGATGCTTCAGTACACTGATAACTTCCGCAAACAAATAGCGTCCGTTGTTTGGATTATAACCTGAAGTATGTAGTTCCATCAGAGCGTTGACGAAACTGTATGCGGGAGTTTGCGAAAGCGGAAAGCCCATTGTGATATTGATATGCTTCACATTGTCCGGCAAAGAATGCAGCACGGGCTGAAGCAGTGCTTCGTTGCATAGTACAACGGCCGTTTCTTTCTCCTCTGGGGTAAGGTTTTCTCGAATCCATTGAGGCAAGTATCGTACTTGTCCGTTCTCGGTCGGCGATTCAATGAAGGTGATATCTTTAGGCTGGCTCAGGTTGTTGAAGCAGGAAACTGGCAGTTCCGACGGGAAATCCCGCAGGTTGCGGCGGATAAATTCTCCGGCTTCGTGAGGTATCTTGTTGAGGTAAAATGTATCGTAATCCCAGTAAAACAGAGCCTTTCCGGCTTCATTCAGTTTTTTGAACAGAGTATGTTCTACCTTATTCAGTACATTAAATCCTACAAATATATATTTGTTGTAGGGGAGAGTTTCCACATCCAGTTGTTCTATTACCTGTCGGTACAGCATTCCTTCGTATGCAACCGACTGGCTTTCCAGCAGTGTCTTGTATTCCGTATAGATGTCGCCCAGCACATCCCATAGAGAGATGAAACGTTGCTTCAGTTCTGTTACCTGGTCGATGGAGAAATTGTGGAAGAACTGACTCAGCGCTTCCTTTTGTCCTTCCTCCAGAAAATCGTAGTTATCCATCAGTTCATTCAAGTCTTTCAGGTTGCTGAAGAGCGCTTTTGTATCGGCCATGTTCTTGTCTGCGTCGTCGAAATCGGCGATAAGCATCTCTCCCCAGAAGTAGAAATCATCGAGTGTTTCTTTGCTTCCGGTGGCCTTCTGAAAAACTTTGTAAAGGTCGCAGACCAGTTTTATCGGGTCGGCAATAGTTAAGTCGGACGACTGACGGAACAATTCGCTGATGCTGACGTAGGTGGGCGACCAGATAGGACGGTCGCTTTCCTGAGCCAGATATTCATTGAAGAACAGGCTTGCACGCTTGTTCGGGAATACGATTGCTACTTTTGTGAAGTCGCCTTCGGTCTTTTTATATAAATCGTGTGCTACTTGTTTCAAAAATGTTTCCATATATCCAGATGGCTTTTATCGTTTATTTAACCTCTTCCAGTTCGTTGGCGAATACATACCACAGATATCCGCTTATCTGTTCATATCCCATAGCGGACAAAAGATTCATATATTCGCGGACTTGCTGGCGATAACCGTCTTTGGGCTTACCAAACTTGAAGTCTACTACCACTACTTGTCCGTCTTTCATCATGACGCGGTCCGGACGACGGGTTTGCATGACGCCCTCTTCATCGGTATAGATAATGCTGCATTCATTGTACAGTTCCCATTCTCCACTATACCAGTCTTTCACTTTCGGATTGCCCAGTGCCCATTGAGCCAGCTTCTGAATTTGTTTTTCCTGTTCGGACGACTCCAGTATTCCTTCGAAACGCAGTCGTTCGATAGCTTGGGGCAAATCTCCTTCCTGCCGGATGGAGGCGAAAAGATTATGCAAAAGTTGTCCCTGACGGATGTAACGTCCCGTTTCGTCATCATCTTCCTCTCCTCGGATAAAGTCGGCAGAGCGGTTGGACTGTTTGAATTCTATTTCCGTTTCTATCGATTCGATATGTATCGGAATATTTTCAGGCTGTACGGCAAGCGGGTTTTCCGTTGCTTTTTTCTTTGTTTCCTCCGACAAGCAGAGTTCTCCGTATTCATATATATCGGTAGCGTCTTCATCGGTACCTTCCTGAGCCTCGATGTCACGGCTGGAAGTAGCGTTCATCGTTAACTTAATGTGCGGCAACGCTTCCAGAAGCAGTTCGGAAACGGTTCCTTTCTGCTTGGCCTTTCCCCATACAATGAGGTTTTTGCAGGCACGGGTAAAGGCAACATACAGCAGATTCAGATTGTCTACCCAAAGTTGAAGACGCTCTTCCAGGTAACTGTCGCGGTAGACCGACTCGGCCATTGCTCCCGAATAGTTGACCGGAACAATATCCAGTTCGTTGAAGGGTGGGAGGTCTGTATTCTTTCCCGTACCTGCTACCGAACACCAAATCAGGTGACTGTTTGTTTCGTTCTCCATTTTCCAGTCGCAGAAAGGTATCAGAACCGTATGATACTCCAGCCCTTTCGATTTATGGATAGACAGAATCCGGATACCTTCTATCTCTCCGGAAGGGATAGTCTTTTCGTGAAGTCGCTCGTCCCAGAACGAGATAAAGGCCGTCAGTTCCGATGAGTTATTCTGCATATACTCTGTCACTGCATCGTAGAAGGCGCAGATATAAGCATCTTGTTTCTCGATACGTTGCATATCGAACAGAACAAATAGTTTCTCCAGCAGTTCGTACAAGGGCATTAATCTCAATTCTTCCTGCTGAAGGACAAAGCCTGCCGGAAGATAATGCTCTATCTGATTCAGTAAAACTGTATTTAAGTCGATATTCTGTTGCAGTACTTCGCGTTGATAGGCTACAGCAAGCCTTGCCTGAGCAATGCGGTCGTCGGGCGAAGTAAGGTAACGCAAGCCATCTATCATCATGCAGATAGCAAGCGAAGCGTCCAGACGGAAAGCCTCGTCCGATACAATCCGGTAAGGCGTATGCTTGTCGAAATAGTCGGCAATGGCGGGAATGGTCTTGTTCTTACGTACCAGAATAGCAATATCGTTTGTGCGTACTCCCTGAGTTATCAGAGAATCTACTTCGGATGCCAGTTCCTCCAGCATGGTGTCGGCATACGGATGCTCTTTTTCGTCGGTGAGGAAGGATAGTTTTACGTAGCCCTTTTCTTCCTTTTTTGCAGTTTGCTGACACACGTCGCTGTAGGCATGCTGGAGCTGGATGCAAGGCTCTTCCATTTCTTCTTCGTACCGCTTGTTCAGCACTTCGCAAGCTGCTGTAAATATTTCGTTGTTGAAGTGAATGATACGTGCTTCACTTCGCCAGTTGGTTCCAAGCGTACATTCACGTACGCGCAAGGTCTTATCCTCGTTCAGTCCCGCAAGAATTTTCCAGTCGCCGTTTCTCCAGCGGTAGATGCTCTGCTTGATATCGCCTACGATGAGGCTGCCTTCCTTTTGTGCAAGGCTTTCTTCGAGCAACAAATGGAAGTTTTCCCACTGCATGCGTGAGGTGTCCTGAAATTCGTCAATCATAACCGTATCAATGGTTGTGCCGATCTTTTCGTATACAAACGAAGCATCTCCTTCGCGAATCAGTCCGTGAAGCAGGGCATTGGTGTCCGAAAGCAGGAAACGGTTGTGCATCTGATTTTGCAAACGTACTTCTTCGTCGATGTTGGTAAGCAGACGAAGGTTGTTCAGATAGCGCAGAGAAAGGTCACAGGAATTTACCAGCATATTATTCTTGGGGCGGAAATCTTCTGCTGTTTTCAGCAGGGGAATCAGCTCACTGGCTGCCAGCGAACGGATCGTATCACGGTAAACAGAAGTTCTTGTAGTCCAGTTGTCCTCACTTTCCAGACATTTCTCTACGGTTGCGTTGCGCACTTCGCTTCCTAAAGAGCCGTTGCCTATCTTATTGAAATAGCTTCCGATGCCTCGGGCACCGTTCTTCAGGTCGGTAGGTGTCAGTCCGTTTACATCCAGTACGCCGAGGAACTGCTCGTTGAATCCTTTCATTTCTTCCAGTGCCTCTGTACGGATATCTTGTAATTGCTTACGGTATGTCGGGATAAAAGAAGGGTCGGCCAGCTTTTTCCTCAGTCCGGCACCTTTTTCCACGTAGCCTTCATCGAAAATGTTTCGCCCGAATCCTTTGATTTCGTTCGATACATTCCATCGTTTATCATCGGCAATACGTTCTTCTATGTATTCCAATAACCAGTAAAGTACTGGCGAGCGTCGGTCCAACTTCTCAATCATGGCATCTACTGCGTCGGAAAGTACGTCCGCATTGTTCAGTTCGATGGACATATTGGCACCCAGCTCCAGTTCGCGGGCGAGGTTACGCATGACCGACTGAAAGAATGAGTCGATGGTTTCTATCCGGAATCGGCTATAGTCGTGGATGATGTTTGTCAGAGCTTCACGTGCTGCACGGCGTATCTCGGCTTCGCTTTTTGACGTCGCTTTCAACAACTCTGCCAGATAACTGTCCGAACTTTTCAGTCCGCAGGCAAGTCCGAAGAGCTGTTCCAGAATACGTTTTTTCATCTCGGCCGTAGCTTTGTTGGTAAATGTTACGGCAAGAATACGTCGGTACGCATGCGTGTCTTCAATAAGTTGTTTGATATATTGTACGGCAAGGGTGAATGTTTTTCCTGAACCTGCCGAAGCTTTGTAGACAAGTAATTGTGGATGGTCTGTCATTTTTTTACATTGTTTCCTGTTCGTAGAAACAAAGATAGGAAAAAGAAATAACAGATGGAGAAAAGAGCAAGTGAAAGTAAAAAAAACGTGCCGACGTTTTCCTTTAAATCCGCCCGGATTTTACTTAAAACGTCGGCATGTTTGAATGATTATTCCTTGATGTCCTGATACAGGAAACGTTTGATGCTTTTCTTAGCCGTCTTTTCAAACTCTTCGGGGTAGAGCTTGATGCGGGTGATTTGTGAGTAGGCAGGGAGCATTTTGTTAAGCTCTGTGCGGTTGACTTCTATAGCAGCTTCCAGCGCTTTCTTGTCCATGCCCTGAGCAAAGGCCTCTTCGTTATCCGGATAAACCAGCGCAATCAGCTTATCGCCGGATAGAAGAACCAGCGATTCGTTTACGAAAGGCATGTTGTTCAAGCGGGCTTCTATCTCTTCCGGATAGATATTTTGTCCCGAAGCAGTCAGCAGCATGTTCTTGCATCGTCCCTTTATAAAGATATTTCCTTCTGCATCTTTTATAGCCATGTCGCCGGTGTGCAGCCAGCCGTCACAGTCGATAGCTTGTGCCGTAGCCTCTTCATTTTTGTAGTAGCCCAGCATGACATTCATTCCCCGGCATACCAGTTCGCCCGGAATGCGTTCCGGATCGGAGGAAAGAACCTTTGTTTCCATATTCGAAACCGTCTTTCCGCACGAAGTATATAAGATTTCATCCCAGCGGCTGTGGCAGATAAGCGGAGCAGCTTCCGTCATACCATAAGCAATGGTGTACGGAAAGTTGATTTTTCGTAAGAAGGCTTCCACTTCCGGATTGAAGGGTGCGCCGCCAATTACAATCTCAATAAAGTTTCCTCCGAATACTTCCATTGCATGGATGCGTATTTGTTCCTTTATCTTGTCGCTGATGATAGGCAGGTTCAGTAACAGCTTACCCAGCTTGTTGTCTACTTTCGGCAGAATGTTTTTCTTGAAAATCTTCTCGACGATAAGCGGAACGCAGGCAATGACACGCGGACGGATTTCGGCAAACGACTCAGCGATGATTTTGGGTGAAGGCATGCGTGTAAGGAACCACAGATGTGCTCCTACGGTAACGCCATACAGAAAATCGAAAACCAGACCGAAAATATGTCCCAACGGTAACATTGATACGACATTGTCGCCGGGATGCAGATTGACTTTTTTATGGATATGTTCGATGTTTGATATAATACTGCGATAAGGAAGCATTACTCCTTTGGAATATCCTGTCGTGCCCGAAGTATAATTGATGACGGCCAGTTCTTCAGCCCCTTCGCGGCGGTACGAAACATTTTCCGCACGGAAACGGCACGGATAGCGCTTGCCGAACTCTTCATTCAAGTGCTCACGCGCATAAGTCAGTTGTTCCGAACGTGAAACTACCAGATCAAAATTCTTCAGTTCGATGATACCTTCCAGATGAGGCATAGCAGCTTCATTGAAGTTCTCCCATACCTGATCGCCCACAAATAGCATGCGGGCTTCTGAATGATTTACTATATTATGTACGTTATCTGCTTTAAATTCGTGAAGGATGGGTACAGCCACTGCTCCGTAGGTAATGACACCGAGAAAGGTTGCAGTCCAGTTGGCACTGTTTCTGCCGCAAAGTGCTATTTTATCTCCTCTCTTTATGCCTGCATGTTCCAGCAGAATATGCATTTTTTCTATTTTGCGTGCCACATCTTTGTATTGTAGAGTGGCTCCCTTGTAGTCTGTCATTGCATCCAGATTCCAGTTTTTACGGATGCTTTCTTCTATAAGTTGTATTAAACTGTTTGTTGTTTCCATTGTTTCATTGCACACTAATCGTGTTAATGTGCGCAAAAGTAATAAAAGTTGCCCGAACAACTGGTATAATCGCGGAATTATTTTCCCCGCCGGGAACGATAATAGGCGATAATTACTAACTTTGCGGATAAAAACACCATTAATATATTAAGTATGTTGATTTATAATACAACTTTTCATGTAGAGATAAACGATGCGAGAAACTTCGTTATTTGGTTGAATGAATATTATATTCCCGAGGTAGAGAAGTCGGGCGAACTGCGTAATCCCCGTATCTTGCGAATATTGAGTCATAAGGAACAAGACAGCGAATGCTTTTCCTTGCAGTGGGAAGTGGAAGACAGTGCTGCCCTTCATCACTGGCATACCAAGCAAGGAGCGCATCTGAACGAAGAAATGATGAAAGTGTTCAAGGATAAAATTGTTGGTTTCCCTACATTGATGGAGGTAATCAGGTGATACAACCCGTAAAGGAAAAGATTATTCTGGGCATAGATCCCGGTACAAACATCATGGGATATGGGGTATTGAAAGTAACGGGAGTAAAGCCACAGGTGATGACGCTGGGAGTAATCGACCTGAGAAAATGCAGTGACCCCTACCTGAAGCTGAAGCATATTTACGAGCGGGTGCAAGGTATCATCAGTTCTTATCTGCCCGACGAACTGGCCATCGAGGCTCCTTTCTTTGGGAAAAACGTTCAGTCGATGCTGAAGCTGGGACGAGCACAGGGTGTTGCCATCGTAGCAGCCTTGTGCAGAGATATTCCCGTTACGGAGTATGCTCCACTGAAGATAAAGATGGCGATAACCGGAAACGGTCAGGCCAGCAAGGAACAGGTTGCGGATATGCTGAAACGCATGCTGCATATTCCCGATTCGGAGATGGGACCTTTTATGGATGCTACCGATGCGTTGGGAGCTGCATATTGTCATTACCTGCAAATGGGGCGGCCGTCTATGCCAAAAGCTTATTCCAGTTGGAAAGACTATATACAGAAAAACCCCGATAAAGTGAAAAAATAAAAGAACAATGAATGTAAAACACCTTATAGTTATGTTGACCATTGCAACGACAGTTGGCTGCAATCCTATCCAACGAAGTTCATACGATTCCTTCGACGACTACCCCGTATACGAGGGAAAATGGGAGGAAATGGTATATTCATCGGCCGAAACCCGCTTTTCTCTGTGGGCTCCTACGGCTCAGGAAGTACGTGTCCTGTTATATGAACAGGGACAAGGAGGGGCAGCTTACCGGATGATCGGCATGCAACAGGCGTCCGACGGAATGTGGCAGGCTGTGGTGAGCGGCGACTTGAAAGGACGCTTCTATACATTCAATGTAAAGATAGACGATGTGTGGCAGGGAGATACTCCCGGTCTCATGGCGAAGGCTGTAGGTGTGAACGGCGACCGTGCTGCCATTGTCGACATGAAAGAAACCAATCCACAAGGGTGGGAAAAGGATACCCGTCCGCCTCTGAAGAGTTTCTCCGATATCATCATTTATGAAATGCACCATCGTGACTTTTCTATCGATACGATATCGGGTATCAAGAATCGTGGAAAGTTTCTGGCTCTGACAGAAGACAGTACACATACTTATTTGGGAGAGAAAACTGGTATTGACCATCTGAAAGAACTGGGGATAACGCATGTGCACTTGTTGCCTTCGTTCGATTTCTCGTCGGTCGATGAGACCAAGCTCAACAAGCCGCAGTATAACTGGGGATATGATCCGAAGAATTATAATGTTCCCGAAGGTTCGTATTCCACCGACCCGTATAAACCCGATGTGCGCATCCGCGAGTTTAAACAGATGGTAATGGCGTTGCATCGGGCGGGCATCCGGGTGATTATGGATGTCGTGTATAATCATACGGCACTGACGAGGGGAAGTAATTTTGAACGTACTGTACCCGGATATTTTTACCGTCACGAAGACGACGGAAAGTTTGCCGATGCTTCCGGATGCGGCAACGAAACGGCAAGCGAACGTGCTATGATGCGTAAATTTATGATTGAGTCGGTATGCTACTGGGCGCAGGAATATCATGTTGACGGCTTCCGCTTCGACCTGATGGGGATACACGATATTGTTACCATGAAGGAAATCCGCAAGGCACTCGATGCGATAGATCCTACCATATTTATATATGGAGAAGGATGGGCATCGAAGTCTCCAAAGTTGCCTGAAGCCGAACTTGCCATGAAAAACAATATCTATCAGATGCCCGGTATTGCAGCTTTCAGCGATGAGTTCCGCGACAGTCTGCGCGGCCCGTTCGGAAATGACGACAAGGGTGCCTTCATAATCGGACGTCCGGGACATGAAATAGGAGTGAAGTTCGGTATTGTAGGAGGAATCGCTCATCCGCAGATTAATAACGATTCGGTACGCCGTGTACCCAAGATATGGGCAAATACTCCTTCTCAGTTCATCAGTTATGTAAGTTGCCACGACGATTTGTGCCTGACCGACCGGTTGAAGGTGACACTTCCCGGAGCTTCTATACCGGAACTGAAGGCATTACAGAAACTGGCGGAAACGGCTGTGTTCACTTCACAGGGCGTTCCTTTCATTTTTGCTGGCGACGAACTGTTGCGCGACAAAAAAGGAGTTGCCAATTCCTATAATCAGCCGGACAAAATCAATGCAATCGACTGGCGGAACAAGACGACGTACCGTGAAGTGTTCGATTATGTCAGGGGATTGATCAGTATGCGTAAGGCACATCCGGCTTTCCGTATGGGAAGTCCTGAGCTGATTCGCAAGCATCTTGAGTTTATTTATGTACCGGCTACCAATGTCGTGGCTTTCCGTATCAAGGGAAGTCCCTGCGGAGATAAGTGGCTAAATACAATAGTAGTGCTGAATGCACGTACAGAACCGATAAAGGTTAACATTCCCGAAGGTAAATATTGGATAGCATGCCGAGACGGAAAGATTGATCTGGTGCTGGGACTGGGAATCATTGCCGGAAACCAGATTACGGTCAGCCCGCGGTCGGCCATGATTATCCATCAGTAATATACAACAATGCAAAATATCATTACAATTAAAGACGGGGTGACCAGACACCCTCTGTATCGGTTGAAAGAACCGATCAACCTGCAAATAGCCAAGGGAGAACATGTGGCTATCGTAGGAGCGAACGGGGCCGGCAAAAGTTTGCTGGTCGATACCATAATCGGACGTTATCCGCTCTTGATGAACGAAGTGGAGTATGATTTTTCTCCTTCCGACTCGAATCTGGTATGCGACAATATCAAGTACATTACTTTCCGCGATTCGTATGGCGATGCCGACGGGACATATTATTACCAACAGCGCTGGAATTCGCAGGATTTGGACGAAACTCCCGTGGTGCGCGACCTGTTGCCTGCATGTAAGAATGAAGAATTGCGGAAGGTGCTTTACGATCTGTTTGGCGTAGAAGCCATGCTCGACAAGCACATCATCCTTTTGTCCAGCGGGGAGCTGCGCAAGTTCCAGCTTACCAAAACGCTGCTGACCAATCCGCGTGTGCTGATTATGGATAATCCGTTTATCGGGCTTGACGCCAAGACACGCGACCTGCTGCATACTTTGTTGCGTAAACTGACGGAAGTAACGCCTTTGCAGGTCATACTGGTCTTGTCGAAAACAGACGACATCCCGACGTTTATTACCCATGTTATTCCTGTAGCCGACCGCACCTGCGGAAAGAAGATGACGCTTCAGGAGTATTTGTCCGTACGCGAAACGGTGCCTGCCCATGTACTGCCCGAAGAAAAATATCAGCGTATCCTCGATTTACCTTATTCCGATAACTTGTATCACGCCGAACACATTGTCGATTTGAACAAAGTAAGCATCCGTTACGGAGAACGTACCATCTTGAAAGATCTCGACTGGACGGTACTTTGCGGCGAAAAATGGGCACTGAGTGGCGATAACGGTGCCGGAAAGTCGACATTGCTCAGTCTGGTCTGCGCAGACAATCCGCAGAGTTATGCCTGTGATATATCCCTGTTCGGGCGCAAACGAGGTAGCGGAGAAAGTATCTGGGAGATAAAGAAACACATCGGATACGTAAGTCCGGAAATGCACCGTGCCTATCTGAAGAACCTGCCTGCCATTGATATTGTAGCAAGCGGGTTGCATGACTCCATCGGGCTGTATAAGAAAACGCGTGAAGAAGACCGTGCCGTATGCGAATGGTGGATGGATATCTTTGGCGTAAAGGAATTGAAGGACCGGAATTTCCTGCAACTTTCCAGCGGTGAACAACGCATGGTACTGCTTGCAAGAGCCTTTGTGAAGGATCCCGAACTGCTCATTCTGGACGAGCCGCTGCACGGACTGGACATGCACAACCGCCGTATGGTGAAGGATGTCATCGAAGCCTTCTGCAAGCGTAAGGACAAAACCTTGATCATGGTCACACACTATAAGGAAGAGCTTCCGGCATGTATTGACCATAGCTTGTATCTGGTGCGAAATCATTAATGGTCATGGCCTCATACGCCCTTCTCTCTCGGTCAAACGACAGAGTCGTCGGGGAGGGCGTATGCAGTGGCCTGCCCGACTTCGTCTGCATCTGTTCCACGATGCCTGCCCGCCCTTTAAAATTTTCCGAAGACGTTCCCCCTGTTTTTTGTACAAATTCTTTTTTGTTTTGTACAAACTTTATTGTTTTTTGTACAAAAACATCAGAAAACCTGCCCGCCTTTTTTCGTCAGCACGCTGTTGTTTCTTTTACTTTCTCTTGACAAACTGGTACGAATAAACCGATAGCTGGATATACCTCTGTACATCGTTTGTCAGCTTTGTAAAAGCAAATGAAGGTAAAATCTGCTGAAAAATGTTTTTGGCTTTTCGTTTCTTTTCCTATATTTGTTTAATTTTTGATAGAGGGTGCATAAACCCTTTGTATGCAACTAATATATGAAAACTATGAATATCAAGATTCGACTGATCATTATGAACTTCCTGCAGTTTGCTGTATGGGGAGCTTATCTTACGTCTATGGGTACTTATCTGACCAAAATTGGTCTGGGTAGCCATATTGGAATATTTTATGCCATGCAGGGTATCGTTTCGCTGTTTATGCCGGCCATACTGGGTATCATTGCCGACCGCTGGGTTCCGGCGCAGCGTCTGCTGGGGCTGAGCCATCTGCTTGCTGCCCTGTTTATGGTAGGAGCGGGATATTACGGAATGACGGCAGGCGATGCTGTTTCGTTTCCGGTACTGTTTGCGTTTTATTCCATGAGTGTTGCATTTTATATGCCTACGCTTGCGCTGTCAAACTCTGTGGCATATACAGCGCTCGACAAGGCAGGACTGGATACCATCAAGGCATTTCCTCCGATTCGTACATGTGGAACAATCGGATTTATCTGTTCCATGTGGCTGGTCGACTTGTTTAAATTTCAGGATAACTACATGCAGTTCTTTACATGTGCTGCTTGGGGTGTTATTCTGGCAGTATATGCCAACACCTTGCCTCAGTGTCCGGTCAGCCGTGGCGGAGACGGACAGCGGAAATCGCTGGTTGAGGCTTTGGGACTGAAGGCTTTCTTGCTGTTCCGTGAGCGTAAGATGGCTATTTTCTTTATTTTTTCGATGCTGCTGGGCGTTTCTTTGCAGATAACCAACGGCTTTGCCAATCCGTTTATCACCAGTTTCGGTTCGATACCTGAATATGCCGATACTTTTGGCGTGCAGCATGCCAATCTGCTGATTTCGCTTTCTCAGATAAGCGAAACGTGCTGTATCTTGCTGATTCCTTTCTTCCTGGGACGTTTCGGCATTAAAAAGGTTATGCTGATTGCCATGATTGCATGGGTATTGCGCTTCGGACTCTTCGGACTTGGTAATCCGGGATCGGGAGTATGGATGTTTATTCTTTCCATGATTGTATATGGTGTGGCATTCGACTTCTTCAATGTTTCGGGTTCGCTGTATGTTGATAAGGAAACGGATATAACCGTACGTTCCAGCGCGCAGGGATTGTTTATCATAATGACTAACGGACTGGGAGCTACAATTGGAACTTTGAGTGCTCAGTGGGTGGTCAATCAGTTTGTCGACTTCGGCAGTACCGAACCGCAAGTTGCCGGATGGAGCCATGCGTGGTTTATCTTTGCAGCCTATGCGCTGGTAGTGGCTATTATGTTCAGCATTGTTTTTAAATATAAACATGAAGTTCCTGAAAAATGAATGAGATAGAAATAAAAGTTTTGGATATGTCTGCGGTACTCAAGCCTTCGGACTCCTTTGCACTGGTGCTCGAAGAACTTGGCGGACACTTCCGCAAGCTGGCTCTGATTATAGGGAAGCAGGAAGCGCAGGCTATCAAGATGGGGCAGATGTCGTACACTCCTCCGCGTCCGTTTACGCACGATTTGATGCTGGCTGTAATGAAGGAAGGCGGACTGACGCCGGTCAAAGGGCTGATTTATGAGGTGAAAGACGGTATCTATAGCTCGTACTTGTATGTGCAACGCGAAGACGGAACGGAATTTCAGGTGGACGCCCGGACTACGGATGTCATATCTCTGGCACTCCGAAAGAAGTTTCCGCTGTATGTCTATGAAGATATTCTGGAAAAAGAGCAGTTGCGCAATATTTCTCCCGACGGCTCAACATATACGGTTTCGGTCAATACCATCGATTTGGAATCGCTGAAAAAGGCGATGGCAGAGGCGGTAGAGCAAGAGGACTATGAACGTGCATCGCAACTGCGCGATGAAATCAGAAAACGTGAGGGCAAAGGAAAGAATACAAATCAACCATAATAATAGAAAGATATGCATGTTTTTTATACTCCGGACATCGCTGTAAATCCGGAACTTCCTGAAGAGGAAGCCGGACATTGCCTGCGTGTATTGCGCCTGACGGTAGGCGACGAGGTGATGCTGACCGATGGTAAGGGATATTTCTACCGGGCTGTTATCAGTGCGGCAACCGGCAAACGCTGTCAGGTGAAAGTGACGGAAACCATTCCTCAGGAACCTTTCTGGAAGGGGCATCTTCATCTGGCTATGGCGCCTACGAAGAATATGGATCGTATAGAGTGGTTCGTGGAGAAAGCTACCGAAATCGGATTTGACGAGCTTAGTTTCTTGAACTGCCGGTACTCGGAACGCAAGGTCATAAAAACTGAACGTATAGAGAAAATTGTAGTTTCGGCAGTAAAGCAGTCGCTCAAGGCACGGAAACCGATTGTCAACGAAATGGAAGATTTCGGGCGTTTCATGCAGCGGGAATTCAGCGGGCAGAAGTTTATCGCTCACTGTTACGAGGGAGAAAAGCCCTTGCTGAAGGATGTGCTGAAGCCGGGTGAGGATGCTGTCGTGCTGATTGGTCCCGAAGGAGATTTCAGCCGTGAGGAAGTAGAAAAGGCAGAATCGCTGGGATTCCAGCCCGTCAGTCTGGGTAAATCGCGCCTGCGGACGGAAACGGCGGCACTGGTGGCGGTACATACTATGAATTTGTTTAATAGTTAACATACGAAGATTATGAATCGGAACGTATTAATTGGCTGCCTGCTGGCGACGGTTATGCTGCTGGCATCGTGCAGCAAGAAAAATGTTTATGAAAATGTTCTTCCGAAGGATGCAGCAGTAGTGGTGTCGGTCGACCTGGTGTCGATGGCCGATAAAAGCGGACTGAGCAGTGATAAAGGAGCACCGGTGGTTGCACGGTTGAGCAATGCCTTGAAAAGCGGGGCAGAAGGTGCCGGTGAACTTATAGACAAGGTAACAAAGGATCCTTCGGAAAGCGGACTTGACCTGACGGAAAAGGTATATTATTTTGTCGGGTCGGGCGGTGTGTCTACAGGACTGGTCATGCGTGTGTCGGATGATGGAAAACTGGAGGACTTGCTGAAAGCTTTGCACGACCAGCAGGTATGCGAAAAGCCTGTGGAAGCTGACGGTTGTATGTGGACGGCAATGGGTAATGTACTGGTTGCATATACGGATGATGCCTTCCTTGCTATGCTCGACCTGAAGGGAGGGCAGGCAAAAGATATGCTTCATTCGGCTTCGATGTTGCTCCGTCAAACTGAAAAAGACGGTTTTGCTGCGACTTCCGACTTTCAGCATATGAAGGAAACGAAGGGGGATATTGTACTGTTGACTTCCCTCGACTGGATTCCAAGCGAGTATGTCGCTCCTCTTACAATGGGAACTTCTGCCAGCATGAATTTGAAGGATGTAAAATACCTTTCGGCTGTGAACTTTGAAAAAGGGAAGGTTGTAATGGATGTGAAGGACATGACGACGGATAAGCTGGTGAATGCGATGACGGAAAAACAGTTGCAGGCTACCAATCCGGTGAAAGGAACTTATCTGGATGCTTTCCCTGCCAATACATTCTTCTGGATGACCGGGAATATGGATGGTGGAAAAATATATGATTTGTTGTGTGAAAATGCAACGGTCCGCCAGCAGTTCGAGAGCTCCATCATGCCGATTGATTTCAAGGCTATTTTCAGTTCCATCAAAGGCGATATGGCTGTTGCTCTGACGAATCCTTTGCAGAATGGATTCATCGCCTATGCTGATGTGACAAACAGTGAGTTTCTGCAGACATTCGAGGACTTGAAGCCGCTTTTGGCTATGACCAACGGACAAATGCAGCTGTTGAACCGTGGTGTCAACGATTATGAATTCCGTATGCAGGACGGTCAGATGCTGGGAATGCGTCCGGGTGTTGTAAGTTTCTGGTTCGGTGTGAGAAACAATCGCCTGTATTTTACCAATGATGCCAATCTGGTGGATGCACAGGTTTCGGGCTTGTCACTGAGAGATTGTGCGTGGGGCAAGAAAGTGGCTGGCAAGAGATGTTTTGTCGGAATGAATTTCGCATCGGTTACAGCTCAGGCAAAGCAGTTGCTTGGCAGCAATAATCAGTATGCTTCGGCTGTCGGTGCATTGGGTTGTCTGGATTATATGACAATAGAGTCGGCCGACTGTAAGTCTGCTCATCTGGAGCTTGTAACAACCGATAAGGATAAAAATATCCTTCAGTCCTTGCTGGAGGCTTTTAATTAAGGAAGAATGGAAACAATAGAATTACAACAAACTCTGCCGGAAGTGTTTTCCGGCAGAGATAGCATTATCTCTGATGTGTGGCATCGTCAGGTCGCATTTCAGCGGGGGAAGACTTATCTGGTGGAAGCCGTTTCGGGTACGGGTAAGTCTTCCCTCTGTAGTTTTATCTACGGGTATCGAAAGGATTATCAGGGTATCATTTGCTTTGACGGGGAGAATGTGAAAAACTATCCGGTCAGTCGTTGGGTGGAAATCAGAAAGCGCTCGCTGAGTATGTTGTTTCAGGAGTTGCGCCTTTTCCCGGAACTTACCGCATGGGAGAATATACAGTTGAAAAATTCTCTGACGGGGCATTGTAAGCGTAATCAGGTGGAGGAGTGGTTCTCGCGCCTGGGCATAGCCGACAAATGGAACCAGCGGATTGGAAAAATGTCTTTCGGGCAGCAGCAGCGAGTTGCCTTTGTCCGCGCATTGTGTCAGCCTTTCGATTTTATTTTTCTGGACGAGCCTGTCAGCCATTTGGATGACGGAAACGGAAAGGTGATGGCTGAGATTTTGCAGGAAGAAGCTGGCAAGCAGGGAGCAGGTATAATCGTTACATCTATCGGAAAGCATCTTCCGCTGAACTACGACAGGGTACTTTCTTTATAAACATGGAAGTTATGGTTTGGAAATTATTAAGACAACATATCAGCGTGTCGCAACTGGCTGGATTTTTCCTTGCCAATTTGTGTGGCATGATTATCGTTTTGCTGGGTATACAGTTCTATCGGGATGTATTGCCCGTGTTTACTCAGGGAGATAGCTTTATTAAAAAAGATTTTGTAATCCTTAGTAAGAAGGTTAGTACGCTGGGAGCTATTGTGGGAAAGAGCAGTACTTTCTCGGCAGGTGATATCGCAGAAATAGAGGAACAGCCGTTTACCAAGAACGTAGGACGTTTTCTTCCGTCGCAATTTAAGGTTTCTGCCGGTATGGGAATGCAGGGAATACGCATGTCTACCGATATGTTTTTCGAGTCTGTGCCCGATGAGTTTGTTGATGTGAAATTGGATAAATGGAAGTTTGATCCGTCGTCGGATGTGGTGCCTATCATTATTCCGCGTAATTACCTGAACTTGTATAATTTCGGCTTTGCGCAGAGCCGGAATCTTCCTCAGCTTTCGGAGGGTGTCATGGGAATGGTGAACTTGGATATCCGTATTATGGGTAACGGTCAGGTAAAGCAGTTGAAGGGAAATATCGTGGGCTTTTCGAATAGGCTGAATACAATTCTGGTACCGGAAACGTTTATTAACTGGGCAAATGCCGCCTATGGAACCGGGGAGAAGGTTGAGCCTTCACGCCTGATTGTGGAGGTGAATAATCCGACGGATGAACGGATTGCCAAATTCTTCCAGCAAAAGGGATATGAAACTGAAGGAAACAGCCTTGATGCCGGTAAGGCAAGTTGGTTTCTGAAGGTGGTGATTGGCATAGTATTGTCGGTAGGACTGCTTATCAGTGTACTTTCGTTCTACATATTGATATTGAGTATCTATCTGTTGTTGCAGAAAAATTCTACGAAGCTGGAAAACTTATTGTTGATAGGTTACAGCCCTGCACGTGTAGCACGCCCATATCAGTTACTGACCATTGTATTGAATCTTGTTGTGCTGGCGTTGGGAATTGTAGCGGTAATGGTTGTTCGTTCGCTTTATCTGGATACTGTCATGAATTTATACCCTGATGCCGGAAGTGGCAGTGTGCTTCCTGCTGTCGTGACGGGTGTTATAATCTTTATAGGAGTATCGGCTTTGAATATTTTAATCATACGTCGCAAGATAAATGCTATCTGGCTGAGAAAATAAGAGGGAGGAATACAGATGATACAACAAGTAGAATTTACGCTAAAGGCTCGTTCCAGAGGATTTCATCTGGTAACAGAAGAAGTGCTGAAGCATCTGCCTGCTTTGCCGGAAACAGGTCTGCTGAATCTCTTTGTGAAGCATACCAGTTGCGCGCTCAGCATCAATGAAAATTATGACCCTTCAGTTCGCGGTGATATGGAACGGATATACAATCGCCTGATACCTGAAAATGAAAGTTATTATCAGCATACAGACGAAGGAAGTGATGATATGCCAAGCCATGCCAAATGCAGCCTGACAGGGGTTTCGCTTACGATTCCTGTGACAAACGGAAGACTGAATCTGGGAACATGGCAGGGAATATATCTCTGCGAGTTCCGGGATTATGGCGGGCCTCGTAAAATTGTTGCAACGCTGATAGGATGAATCCTGTTGCATCTGTGGCGTGGACGAAAATCGCCCGTAGAATAAGTTTTTACATTTGTAATGAAGTTTTTATGGATATCCCGACAGACTATGTTTTGTCGGGATATCTTTTTTGTGTAATATAGTTCGTTTGTTTACTAATGTCGAGAAAAAAGGAAGGAAAACCAAGCCAGGGTATTATATGTGAACAAATGTTTATAGATGTCTTATAGTGTAAAAAGACCTGTTCAAAATAGCTTGATTTGTGTCAGAAAACATGGTTTTAGGGCTAAAAAATGTTACTTAGGAGTACACTGTTGGCAGATTATTGTATAAATTTGCCATACGGAATAGTTAAACATTAAACTATTGCGAAAAACATAAAAGAGTAGATTTTTCAGGACTACAAAACGAACTTTTAATTATAAAAATAAAAGATTAAGCTTATGTCAAAAATCGTTGGACACATTTCGCAGGTAATCGGTCCGGTTGTCGATGTTCGATTCAAATTCGACGGCGTGGATGCGGAGCATGCTTTGCCGAAAATTCACGATGCGATGACAATCAAAAGAAATGATGGTCGTACGTTGGTAGTGGAAGTGCAGCAGCATATCGGTGAAGATACTGTGCGTACCGTAGCAATGGACAGTACGGATGGATTGCAGCGTGGAATGGAAGTCATGCTTACCGGACAGGCTATTACAATGCCTGTTGGTCCTCAAATTAAGGGACGAGTAATGAACGTTGTCGGTGAAACGATAGACGGTATGAAAGAACTGGATAAAACGGGAGGTTTCCCTATCCATCGTGAACCGCCTAAATTTGAAGACCTGGCTACGACACAGGAAGTCCTTTTCACAGGTATTAAGGTTATTGACCTTTTGGAACCTTATCTGAAAGGTGGTAAAATTGGATTGTTTGGTGGTGCGGGCGTTGGAAAAACCGTACTTATCAAGGAGTTGATCAACAATATCGCCAAAAAGCACAACGGTTTCTCTGTTTTTGCCGGCGTAGGAGAACGTACTCGTGAGGGTAATGACTTGCTGCGTGAAATGATTGAGTCTGGAGTTATCCGCTACGGCGATGAGTTCCTGAAGAGTATGGAAGAAGGAAACTGGGACTTGTCGAAGGTGGATTATTCGGAAGTGGAGAAATCACAGGTTGCCATGGTGTTTGGACAGATGAATGAACCTCCTGGTGCACGTCAGTCTGTAGCATTGTCTGGTCTGACTCTTGCAGAATCGTTCCGTGATCGTCAGACAGGTGAGAATGGTCCGCGTGATATCCTTTTCTTTATTGATAATATATTCCGTTTTACTCAGGCAGGTTCTGAAGTTTCGGCTTTGCTGGGACGTATGCCTTCTGCGGTAGGTTATCAGCCAACACTGGCAACAGAAATGGGACAGATGCAGGAACGAATCACTTCTACCAAGAATGGTTCTATTACTTCTGTACAGGCTGTATACGTACCGGCCGATGACTTGACCGACCCGGCTCCGGCTACTACTTTTACGCACTTGGATGCTACTACCGTATTGAGCCGTAAGATTACGGAATTGGGTATTTATCCGGCTGTAGATCCGCTGGAATCTACTTCTCGTATCCTTGATCCGCTGATTGTCGGCAAGGAACATTATGAAACAGCTCAGCGTGTAAAACAGATTCTTCAGCGTAATAAGGAGTTGCAGGATATTATTTCTATTTTGGGTATGGATGAACTTTCGGACGAAGACCGTCTGACTGTAAACCGTGCTCGTCGAGTTCAGCGATTCCTCTCTCAGCCGTTTGCCGTAGCCGAACAGTTTACGGGAGTTCCGGGTGTTATGGTTTCTATAGAAGATACCATCAAGGGATTCAAGATGATTCTGGACGGTGAAGTCGACTATCTGCCTGAACAGGCTTTCCTGAATGTGGGTACCATAGAAGACGCAATCGAAAAAGGAAAGAAATTGCTTGAAGCTGCCAAAGGGTAAAGAAAACTCAACGAATTATGAAAGAAATGCATTTAGTTATCGTTTCCCCCGAGCGTATGTTATTCGACGGGAAAGTATCGCAGGTGACCCTTCCGGGAGAACTGGGAGAGTTTCAGGTACTGGTGAATCACGCACCTATTATTTCGTCACTCGTGGCGGGAAAATTGAGTTATACGTCGGGAACAGAAACTCAGACTTTAGAAGTCGCAGGAGGTTTTGCCGACATAAACAATAACCAGATATCAGTCTGTGTCGAACTTTGAGAAAAGTACGGCGGGCGTAGAACCTAAATGTTTTTGGTAGTTTTCCAATTGAGAAAAACTGCATGATACTATGTTCTTGTTAACCATCAGAAAAAAGTTTATCAGAGAGTTGACTCTTATCGGAGTCGTATTGACAGCTTTAGTGGCTGTAGTGTATCATATATTTATACCAGAACGGTATTTTTTGTGGTTCCCGGCTATTCCGATATTCTTTTATCTGTTTGGTTTGTTTTACATAGAAATGTTTTCGTTCTACTATCGTATGGGACTGGAAAAACTGGTGATGTGTTACTTGTCGTGTAAAGTATTGAAATTCATTTTAAGTGCCTTGATACTGGTTGCTTATGCATTCTTTATCGGACACGAAGTCGTGGCTTTCATGCTGACTTATGTGTTTTTCTTCTTTGCATTTCTGATATTTGAAACTCGCTTTTTCCTCTGGTTTGAAACGAAACTGAAAAATAGTAAAAAAGTAAACAATGAAAAAAATACGGTACATAGCACTGTTTCTGCTTCTGTTGATGGGGACGACGGGAATGCTGATGGCGCAAAATGCTGATTCGACGGCAGTCGCTGCTGCTACTTCTTCCGTAGAAAACAAGGAAGGAGATGTAAATGTGAACGAATTGGTCTTCGGTCATATTGGCGATGCTTATGAATGGCATATAGCTACATTGGGCAATACTGTTGTAAGTATTCCTTTGCCAGTAATTGTGCATAGTAGTACAGGCTGGCATGTATTTTGTTCTTCTCGTCTGGAAGAAGGGGAATATGAAGGACTGTACATTGCACGTGGCGGAGCGTACGACGGTAAAATCGTAGAACGCAATGCTGCTGGTGAAGAAGTCCGTCCGTTGGATATTTCTATTACAAAGAATGTAATGGGATTGTTTATCAACAGTGCAGTACTGCTTATCATCATGATGAGTTGCGTACGCTGGTACAAGAAACATCCGGTTGAGCAAGGAGCTCCCCGTGGTGGTGTAGGTATGATGGAAGCACTGATCCTGATGATATACGATGATGTGATTAAAGGCTGTATCGGTAAGGACTATAAACGATATGCTCCTTATTTGCTGACAGCTTTTTTCTTTGTGCTGGTAAATAACTTGATGGGATTGATTCCTATATTTCCGGGAGGAGCGAATGTGACAGGTAACATTGCCATTACAATGGTGCTGGCGCTTATAACATTTTTGCTCACCAATATTTATGGTACAAAGGAATATTGGAAGGAGATATTCTGGCCGGATGTTCCAACTTGGTTGAAGGCTCCGGTTCCTATGATGCCGTTGATTGAATTCTTTGGTATCTTTACAAAACCGTTTGCATTGATGATTCGTCTTTTTGCCAATATCATGGCAGGACATGCCGCTGTATTGAGCTTGATTGCAATTATCTTCATTACAGTGAAAGCGGGTCCTGTTATTAATGGCTCAATGACGGTAGTTGCCGTTGCATTCGGTATTTTTATGGATGCATTGGAAATTCTGGTTGCATTCATCCAGGCTTACGTGTTCACAATGCTGTCGGCTGTCTTCATCGGATTGTCGCGCGTAAAGAGTCACGAAGCATAACAAAAAAATAAGAAATAAAAGTATAACCATTTAAAAATTTAAAAGATTATGTTATTGTCAGTTTTATTGCAGGCTGCTGCAGGAGTTGGTATTAGTAAGTTAGGTGCTGCTATTGGCGCAGGTATCGCAGTATTGGGTGCAGGTATTGGTATCGGTCGTATCGGTGGATCGGCAATGGAAGCTATGGCTCGCCAGCCGGAAGCTTCTGGTGATCTGCGTATGAACATGATTATTGCAGCTGCATTGGTAGAAGGTGTTGCCTTGATTGCCATCGTTGTTTGTTTGTTGACATTATTCTTATAATAAAACATTAGTTTATGGGATTATTAACTCCGGATCCGGGGCTACTGTTTTGGATGATTATCGTCTTTGGAGTCGTATTCTTTGTCTTGGCAAAGTACGGCTTCCCGGTAATCATTAAGATGGTAGAGGACCGGAAAGCATATATTGATAACTCGCTGAAAGCTGCTCGTGAAGCCAATGAACAATTGGCAAACGTAAAGGCTGAGGGTGAAAAGGTACTTGCTCAGGCACACGAAGAGCAGGCACGTATTCTTGCCGAAGCAGCTGCTACGCGCGATCGTATTGTTAAAGATGCGCAGAATCGTGCAATTGCCGAAGGAAATCGCTTGATGGCTGAAATCAAGAAACAGATTGAAACGGAAAAGGAAAGTGCGATTCGCGATATCCGCCGTCAGGTCGCAGTACTTTCTGTTGGCATTGCCGAGAAGATTATGCGAAACAAACTTGCTGATGCCAAGGAACAGGAAGAACTTATTGACCGCATGCTTGATGAAATGATCGAATCTACTAAAAAATAACGTACCATGAATACAGGAGTTGTTTCTATGCGTTACGCAAAAGCCTTGTTGGCATATGCTGAAGGGCAAAAGGTAGAAGATCGGGTATATGAAGAGGTAAAAACACTTGCTGCCAATTACGTGAATGTCCCCGATTTGCGTCGGGCCATAGAAAATCCGGTACTTGACGCTAAACGTAAATGTGAATTATTACGTGAAGCATCGGGAGGAAAGGACGTCAGTGAGGAGTTGATGCGTTTCTTCGCTTTGGTACTCGATGAAAGAAGAGAAAAATTCTTGCAATTCATGTTGTGGTCGTATATTGATTTGTATCGTGAAGATAAAAATATCCTCGTGGGAAAGCTTACTACAGCCGTACCTTCCAAACGTCTGGAAGAGCATTTGGTCGACTTGATAGGGAGCCGTACTCAGGGAAAGGTAGAGATGGAAACACATATCGATCCGGAACTGATAGGAGGATATATTATTGAGCTGGAAGGTTATCGCCTGGATGCCAGTGTGGCTAATCAGTTGAAGCGCGTTAAGCAACAGTTTATTGCGAGAAACAGAAGAATTGTTTAAGTAAATGGAGAAAGATTATTTGCTTCATTTATCATTTTTAATTAAAAAGTTATGCCAGAAAATACAATAAAACCCAGCGAAGTATCGGAAGTACTGCTGCGTCAGTTGCAAGGTATCGACAACTCACTGAAGTTTGACGAAGTGGGAACGGTACTACAGGTCAGCGATGGTGTAGCACGTATCTACGGCTTGCGCAATGCAGAAGCCAACGAGCTTTTGCAGTTTGAAAACGGTATCATGGGTACCGTGATGAATCTGGAGGAGGACAATGTGGGAGCTGTGCTTTTGGGGCCTACAGACCAGATTAAGGAGGGGATGATTGTAAAGCGTACCAAACGTATCGCTTCTATTAATGTAGGCGAAAGCATGTTGGGACGTGTGATTGACCCTCTGGGTGTACCTCTTGACGGACGTGGTGAGATAGGGGGCGAATTGTTTGAAATGCCTCTGGAACGTAAGGCGCCGGGAGTAATCTTCCGTCAGCCTGTAACCGAGCCTTTGCAGACTGGTTTGAAAGCAATTGATGCCATGATTCCTATCGGACGAGGACAGCGTGAGTTGATTATCGGTGACCGTCAGACAGGAAAAACAGCGATTGCTATCGATACGATTATTAACCAGCGTGCTAATTATGAAGCAGGAAATCCGGTATATTGTATCTATGTAGCCGTAGGACAAAAAGGTTCTACCGTTGCCAGCCTTGTAAACGCATTGCGTGAAAAGGGAGCAATGGATTATACAGTAGTAGTAGCTGCTACGGCATCCGATCCTGCTGCCATGCAGTATTTTGCTCCATTTGCCGGAGCTGCTATCGGTGAATACTTCCGTGATACCGGTCGTCATGCATTGGTTGTATACGATGACCTTTCAAAACAGGCCGTTGCATACCGTGAAGTATCTTTGATTCTTCGTCGTCCGTCAGGACGTGAAGCATATCCGGGTGATATATTCTATCTGCATTCTCGTTTGCTGGAGCGTGCTGCAAAAATCATCAGCCAGCAGGAAGTTGCAGAACAGATGAACGATCTTCCTGCCAGCCTGAAGGGAAAAGTTAAAGCCGGAGGTTCGCTTACAGCGTTACCTATCATCGAAACACAGGCCGGAGACGTTTCCGCTTATATCCCGACAAACGTAATTTCTATTACCGATGGTCAGATATTCTTGGAAACCGACTTGTTTAACCAGGGCTTCCGTCCTGCGATTAACGTAGGTATTTCAGTATCTCGTGTAGGTGGTAGTGCACAGATCAAGAGTATGAAGAAGGTGGCCGGAACATTGAAGATAGACCAGGCACAGTATCGTGAGCTGGAAGCTTTCTCTAAGTTCAGCAGCGATATGGACCCTGTAACTGCAATGGCTATCGACCGCGGACGTAAAAACAACCAGTTGCTTATTCAGCCGCAGTATTCACCGATGCCGGTAGGAGAGCAGATTGCTATTCTGTATTGTGGAACCCACAGTTTGATGCGCGATATTCCTATCAGTAAAGTGCGTGCATTCCAAGACGCATTCCTTACCAATATGCGTGCCAACCATCAGGCTGATGTGCTCGATGTACTGGCAAGTGGTAAGATCAACGATGAAGTAACAGCATTGATTGAAAAAGTAGCGGCAGAAACAGCCGGACAATTTAAAGAAAAATAATCGTCATGGCATCACTGAAAGAAGTAAAAGGAAGAATAAACTCCATAAATGGAACGCTGAAGATTACTTCGGCGATGAAAATGGTTGCCTCTTCGAAGCTGCATAAAGCTCAGGAGGCAATAGAGAACATGCTTCCTTACGAACGAAGACTGCATCACATGCTTACTAACTTTCTGAATTCAGGGCTGAGTGTGGAGTCACCTTTCGTCGTGAAACGTGATGTGAAGAAGATTGCCATTGTGGTATTTGCATCGAACAGTAGCCTGTGCGGTGGATTTAATGTGAATATAATCCGTCATTTGTCTGAGATGCTTGAAGAGTATATCCGGCAGGTAGGAAAGGAAAACATACTTGTATATCCGGTGGGACGTAAAGTCGCAGATGCCGTAAAGAAGTTAGGTATAACGCCGATGGGAGATTATCAGCACATGAGCGGAAAGCCTAATTACAAGGAGGCTTCCGATCTGGCTGCCGAAGTGATGGATCGTTTCGTGAGCGGTGAGATACAGCACGTCGAATTGCTGTACAACCACTTTAAGTCGACATCTACTCAGATACTGACACGTGAAACCTATTTGCCTATTAATCTTGCCCAGACTTCTGCTGAAGAAGAACAGGAAAAAGGCATGCAGGCCGATTATATTATTGAACCATCGGCAGAAAAGGTGATGCAGGAATTGTTGCCCAAAGTATTACGTATGAAAATGTATACCGTATTGCTTGACTCGAATGCAGCAGAACACGCTGCCCGTACGATGGCAATGCAGATAGCAACCGATAACGCAAACGATTTGATTCAGGAGCTTACGCTGATTTACAACAAGAGTCGTCAGCAAGCTATTACGAACGAATTGCTCGATATTATCGGCGGTACGATGGCGTAACGGTCAAAGCATAAATAAAAAAATATCGGGATTGTCCGGAAGGGCAGTCCCGATATTTTTTTGTGGCTATCCGTTCTTTAGTCGAAGCTGCCGTAACGGGTAGGCAACAACTTGCGGTCGCCCAACGTATTGTCTACACGTGCGACATTAATCCAGAACTTATTTTCGCGAACACTTTCCGTAGGATATACTGCCTTTTCGCGGCTATACATATGCTGCCACTTATTGCTTACCGCTTCATATTCCGGATGCGGGGCATTAACCAGCACATTGTCTTCCTTCGAAGCATCACCGCTTTTGATTTCCTCTATTTCATGCCAGATGCTGAGCATGGTTTCGATAAAATTATCCAACTCATACAAACTTTCACTTTCCGTAGGTTCAATCATCAATGTACCATGCACAGGGAAGGAGAGAGTAGGAGCATGATAACCGTAATCCATCAGTCTTTTGGCAATATCATTCTCGGTGATGCCACTTTCTTCGTGAATCTTTCTGCATTCCAGAATCATCTCATGTCCTACAAATCCATTGGTTCCGCGGTAAACCGTACCATACGTATCATTCAGCGAGGCTGCAAGATAATTTGCATTCAGAATTGCTGTCTTGGTAGCCCTTTCAAGTCCTTCAGCCCCCATCATGCAAATATAAGCATACGTAATAGGCAAGATACCTGCACTACCATAAGGAGCAGCAGAAACCTCATTCTGTTCGTTGCCGAAGAGTGCATGTCCCGGGAGGAACGGAATCAGATGCTTGGCCACACATACCGGTCCTACACCCGGGCCGCCGCCGCCGTGAGGGCTGGCAAACGTCTTGTGCAAATTCAGGTGACACACATCAGCACCGATAGTACCCGGATTAGTCAGTCCAACTTGCGCATTCATGTTGGCACCATCCATATATACCTGAGCACCGCAACGATGAATGATCTTACAAATCTCGGCAATATCACTTTCGAAAATACCGTGGGTAGACGGATAAGTAATCATCAGCGCAGCAAGCTGATCCTTATGCTCTTCCGCTTTCTGGCGAAGATCTTCTACATCCACATTTCCCCGTTCGTCACAAGCACATGTCAATGTTTCATATCCAGCCTGTACAGCCGAAGCCGGATTGGTGCCATGTGCCGAAGCCGGAATAAGAATCAGGTTACGATGACCTTGTCCGATGCTTTCCAGATAACTGCGGATAATACGCAGACCCGTATATTCTCCCGCAGCACCCGAGTTCGGTTGAAGCGTAATCCCTTCGAATCCTGTAATCGTCAGCAGTTGGCGAGAAAGATTTTCAATCAGTGTATGATATCCCTGTGCCTGATCTTCCGGAACCAGCGGATGCATGTTCATCCACGCAGCATTGCTCAGCGGGAGCATTTCGGCAGCAGCATTCAGTTTCATGGTGCACGAGCCCAGCGAAATCATCGAGTGAGCAAGCGAAATATCCTTACGTTCCAAGCGCTTGATATAGCGCATCATTTCGGTTTCCGTATGATAACGGTTGAATACCTCGTGGCTGAGGAACGACGAACGGCGGCGCAGTTCACGGTTCAGAGAAGACGATTCCGGAATATCCTCCGTTTCGTGTACCGGCTCCTCGGCAGCGATACCGAAAATCATCAGCAGGTGATTCGCATCTGCCACGGTAGTCGCCTCATCGATACTGATACCCACATCCCCGTTGTCGTAATAACGCAGGTTCACTTCCTTGCTCAGTGCGATAGTACGCAATTTCTGAGCCGATACATGGTCGGGCAATCCCAGACGAAGCGTATCGAAGAAAAGCGAGTTGCGTTCCGTATATCCCAGACGGAGCAACTGCTTGTTGAGCCAGTTGGCGATACTATGAATACGTTTGGCAATATCTTTTATACCTTCAGCACCGTGGTACACCGCATAGAATCCAGCCATGGTAGCCAGCAACGCCTGCGCCGTACAGATATTCGACGTAGCCTTCTCACGCTTGATATGCTGTTCACGCGTCTGTAGAGCCATACGGTAGCAAATTTTCCCATACTTATCTTTCGAGAGTCCGATGATACGTCCCGGCATGTTACGCTTGTACTCGTCACGTGTTGCGAAATAAGCTGCCGAAGGACCACCGTAGAACATCGGAATACCGAGGCGCTGCGTACTTCCGAATACGATGTCGGCACCCCATTCACCGGGAGGAAGCAACAGGGCAAGGCTTAGAATATCCGCATCCACGGCTACCTTGCAACCAGCCGCATGGGCACGCTCCGTAAACTCCCGGTAGTCTTCCACGTTACCGCTGTTGTTCGGGTACTGTACGATACAGCCAAATATATCAGGCGTGAACTCCAGTTCCTTGTAATTGCCCACCTTTACTTCCATACCTTGCGGAATGGCACGGGTACGGATAACGGCAAGATTCTGAGGGAATATTTCCTGATCGACAAATAACGTATTGGCACCCGCCTTCTGTTGCGCCCGGTTTCTCAATCCATGCATCATCGTTGCAGCTTCTGCAGCCGCAGTCGCCTCGTCCAGCAACGAGCAGTTGGCCAGCGGCATGGCAGTCAGGTCACTTACCACCGTCTGGAAATTAAGCAGCGCTTCCAGTCGTCCTTGTGAGATTTCCGTCTGATAAGGCGTATACGAAGTATACCATACCGGATTTTCGAATACATTACGCTGAATCACAGCCGGAGTAATCGAGTCGTACCAGCCTGTGCCTATATACGATTTATATATTTTGTTCATCGAAGCCAGCTTACTGATGTGTTCGGCAAATTCCCGTTCTGTCATGGCAGGAGGCAAATCCAGTGGAGCCTTCAGTCGGATTTTTTCAGGAATGGTCTTATCAATCAGTCCGTCTAATGTCTTTACTCCTATTCTTTCCAGCATTTTGGGAAGATCATTTTCGGTAATGCCAATATGGCGATTGGCAAAAACATCTGTTTTCATGATTTCAAGGTATTATAAAGGTAAAAGTATTTTGGTGTGAAAACGTGCCGATGTTTATGGAAAAACGTCGGCGCGTTTCAGACGAATCGTGGTAATGAATTTTGTTCCTTTATTTAAAGAACGGATTATCCATCTTTTCCTTTCCGATGGTAGTCGACTCACCGTGTCCCGGGTAAACAACCGTTTCGTCGGGCAAAGTCAGCAGGCGGCTGGAAACATGCTCTATTAGTTCGCCGAAGTCGCCTCCTTCCAAATCCGCACGTCCTACGCTGCCCTGGAACAAGACATCACCGCTGAACAGGCAATTGTCTGCCTTGCAGTAATACACCATGCCTCCGGGAGAATGACCGGGCACATGAATCGCCTCCAGTTCGGTGTTCCCAAAACGAATCTTTTCGCCGTCTTCCACATAATGTCCTAAGGGCACAGCCTCTTCATTGGGGCGGAAGCCGAACATGCGGCACTGGTCTGCCAGCTTTTCCAGCAGAAATTCATCTTGGCGGCATGCCTCTGCCTTCAATCCGAATTCGCGCAAGAGGAACGGATTGCCGAAAACATGATCCAGATGCAGGTGCGTATTCAGCAGATGCTTTACGGTCAGCTTGTTTTCGTCGATGTATTTTTTCAGCATCTGCTGCTCCTCCGGATAATAGCATCCGGCATCGATAATAGCAGCTTCCCCTGTTTCGTCGGAAAGGACATAACAGTTGACGGGAAACATGTTGAATTCAAAGCGTTTTATCTTCATTTTATTTTCGGTGTTTTATTACTTGTTTACAGTGACATATACTACTTTCTTGGTTTCGAAGAACTCTTCCGAAAAGAAATCCTTCAGGTCGGTCACTATCGTCTGATGCTTCACCGGCATAACCTCTCTTTCGAGTTCTCCTCCCTTCAGGCAGATCAGTCCGTTGGGGAGTGCGTTATGCTGTTCGCTGCTGATGTTCTTGCGGATAATCTTCAGCAAGTCGGTAAGCGGCATGACGGCACGGCTCACCACAAAGTCGAACAACTGTTTTTCCTCCTCGGCACGGCAGTGTCGGGTAGTAACGTTTTTCAGTCCGATAGCGTTGGCAATTTCGGTAGCAACCCTGACTTTCTTTCCGATACTGTCTACCAGATGGAACTTCGTATCGGGAAAAAGAATGGCAAGCGGTATGCCCGGAAAGCCACCTCCCGTACCTAGATCCATGACACTCGTACCCGGCTTGAACTGTATCACCTTGGCAATGCCCAGCGAGTGAAGCACGTGATGTTCGTACAGGTTAGTGATATCCTTGCGCGAAATGACGTTGATTTTACTGTTCCAGTCAGTGTATAAGTCGTACAGAGCAGCAAACTGTTCTTTCTGCGTATCAGTTAAGTCAGGAAAATATTTCAGAATAATATCCATGTATGCGAAACAATTATTTTAAATAAGCACTAATTTCATCGTAGGGAACGGTCAGACTGAAGTCGCCTGCCGAATAGGGAGCAATTTCATAACGGTTGTAATAGAATGTCACACCGTCCTTGCCCAGCAGGAAGTTCTCGGGAATATAGATATCCGTATCCAGCAGGATGCCCACCGACTGAAGCCCTTCCACACTGGTGATGGTATCGGTTTCCATCTTCTTGTTGGTTTCCTTGATAAGCTCTTTCAGTATCAGCGAGCAGATTTTGGCATGACCTTCCTTCGAGAACACCTCGTCGGCAGTAAGCACTTTACCTGTCTTGGCGTCGAAGTTCAGGTATTTGGCATACGTGTTGGGATGTGCACCTCCCGTATATTGGAAGTTGACAGCAGAATAATTCCATACACTACTGTCTAATCCGGCCTCCAGCGTGGTGCTTATCTGGTATTCATAATTATACCAAGCCGGAACATCTTCCGCCTTCATGCCGTTGTGCATGTCGGCTTCGAACAGATCCTTCACATCCGTATGGTAGTTCTGGATGAAATCGTTTGTCAGCGTCGTTACAAAAGCCTCGGGAGAGAGAGCGGCATACTGTTGCCCGAAAGCCTCTTTCTGTATTTCCGAATTAATAAGCAGGGAAACGGAGTCTTTGTCCGAAGCAGGTTTCAGATAAGCATAACTGATGCTGATTTTGCACGACGGGGTTTCCTTTCCGGCTTGCAGATATACCGTCGTATCCTTTTTCAGCGTGTCAATCTCGGCGGTCGGCGACTGTTTCTGTTCTACACAGCCCGAAAAAACAAATCCGCCTGCAATGCCTAATACCAGCGACGGAAATAAAATGTTTGTTGACTTCATGATACTATTTTTTAGTATGGTGATTTTAATGTTCCGATACGACAAATATAGTACAAGTTCTTGAATAAAGCACGAGAAAAGAAAAGTTCTTTCTGTCATTTTGATAAAGATTTGCAGAAGAGCCGTAGAGCCGAACCAAAAAATGTGTAAGTTTGTATAAAAGCAAAGAAATTCATTTTAAATACTATCTATGAAAACAGAATATTGGGGTATGGTCCCTTACCGTGAAGCGTGGGATCGTCAGACAGAATTGTTCAACGAACTGGTGCGTGCACGTGCCTGTGGCGACAGTTACGAGAACCGCTTGATTTTTTGTGAACATCCGCATGTCTATACACTGGGACGCCACGGCAAGGAAACGAACATGCTGCTGCGCGAAGAACAGTTGAAGCAGATTGGTGCGGAATTGTATCATATCGACCGTGGAGGAGATATTACCTATCACGGACCGGGACAGCTTGTCTGTTATCCGATACTGAATCTTGAAGATTTTCATCTGGGACTGAAAGACTACATTCATGCACTGGAAGAAGCCGTCATCCGCGTATGTGCTTCGTATGGCATAGAGGCGGGGAGGGTAGCCGGAGCTACCGGCGTGTGGCTTGCCGCAGGAACAAAAGACGAACGCAAGATTTGTGCGATAGGCGTGCGGAGCAGTCATTTCGTGACGATGCACGGACTTGCCCTGAATGTGAATACCGATTTGCGCTATTTCGGTTACATCCATCCTTGCGGGTTTATAGATAAGGGAGTAACGTCTGTCGCCCGGGAAGTGGGGCATGAGGTCGGTCTCTCCGAGGTACGGAGCAGACTGGAGAAGGAGCTCTGCACGTGTCTGAACGCATCCGGCTGTCGTTGAAAATCTGTGCTGTGATGTTTCCCGAAGCTTGTGCCGGCACAGTAGATCTTCCATCGGCATGAATGCAGGAAAATTTGTACAAAAGATTTTATTTTTTGTACAAATTTTAAAAAAACGTCGAGACGTTTTCGGCGAAACATGCAGATACGATTCTGAAAAGAGGGTGTAAGGCGGCCGGTAAATGCGACAGAAATCGTGCACGAAGGCTTTTTTCTTCTCAAAATTTTTGTTTTCCTGCAGAAAGATTTATCTTTGAAACCGTTAAACTTAAAAAAGGAAAAACACTATGAGTCTTGAAAAAACATTGGTTATATTAAAACCATCTGCCGTACAGCGTGGCTTGATCGGCGAAATTACCAGCCGTTTCGAGCGCAAGGGCCTCCGGCTGGCAGGAATGAAAATGATGCAGCTTACCGACGATTTACTGAACGAACACTATGCCCATCTGGCAGGAAAGCCTTTTTTCCAGCGTGTAAAAGATTCCATGATGGCATCTCCTGTAGTAGTATGCTGTTACGAGGGAGTAGATGCCGTACAGATTGTGCGTTCGATGACAGGGGCAACAAACGGTCGTGTAGCTATTCCCGGTACCATTCGTGGGGATTATTGTGTAAGTTCTCAGGAAAACATTATCCATACGTCCGACTCTCCCAAGACGGCAACCGAAGAGGTTAATCGCTTTTTCCGCCCCGAAGAACTGTTCGAATACAAACAAAGTGCATTGCAGTACCTTTATTATGAAGATGAGTATAAGCTTGTATAACAACGTTTTATGAAAACAGCAAAAATAAAATGCAGGAAAAATGTAAGATTTACCTGCATTTTATTTGGTCAATTCAAATAAAGGTTATATTTTTGCACCCGCAAACGAAAGGAAATGCACTCTTAGCTCAGTTGGTAGAGCAACTGACTCTTAATCAGTGGGTCCAGGGTTCGAATCCCTGAGGGTGTACTTTCAAGAAAGTTGCACGGGAAATTTGACAATTTATAGTGGATGCACTCTTAGCTCAGTTGGTAGAGCAACTGACTCTTAATCAGTGGGTCCAGGGTTCGAATCCCTGAGGGTGTACCAGGCCGTGAGGCGAAACGTTGGAAAGTCCTGAAAACTTGACCGGTTTTCAGGACTTTTTTTATTGTCTACCCTGAAGTACGGTGGTACTTTCGGGCGGAAATCAATCATTTTCATCAAAAAAGTTTCTGATAAGTCTTTTGTCATGGTTTTAAAAGTCTTTTTTCTGCATTGTATATCCCCAAACAAGTAATACCTGTTTTGTAAATTGTGATTGATGGCTGTTGGTGACATCGGCTGTAAATGTAATGATGTGTAAGTGATATATTCCCTTTTTATCTTAATTATTAGCTGTTTAAAGTTTTTACGTGTAAGGCGAAAACAGACTTTTAATCATTCATTATATTGATTTTTCCTATAAAATGTTCTGTTTATTCCATGGAGGAAATTCGAAAACTAAAACAGAAAAACAAAACACTACATCCTAAATTCCGCTTTTTATTTTTGTACGAAAATTAAGTCGAAAATGCTTTTGATATGGAAAACTTGAATGTAGAAATACTCTCTTCGGCGGAAACACTATACATGAAAAACGACGTACTCCTGATAGACACATTGAAGTATATACAGGGCAAAACTGTAAAAATAGAGAACAGCTGGATTATAGGATTTTGTTTAAGGGGAAAAGGTAGTTTCAGATTGAACAACAAAATATATCATGTACTTCCTAATGATATGGGAATATGTTTTCCGAATGTCATTGTCAGCCCTAATATGCTCAGTCCCGATTTTGAATGGAGAGTCATTGTCGTTTCTTCTCGAATCATAGATATGATATGTGCATTTACCACTTCGGAAAGCTGGAGCCTGATACAGGCTATAGAAAAATGTCCGGTTTGGCATCTCCATTCTCAAAAGATAAAGATGTTCCTTTTGTACTATGATCTTTTAAAAACGTACCTGAATTTTCACGGTGTATACCGCTATAAGAAGGAACGGCTATTGGCACTGCTTCATGCGTTTAGTTATGATCTGTATCAGACGCTGCTTTATCTTTCTCCTGATTTGCAGTGCGGCAATAAGCCGGAGCATTATTTGTTTCCGGAATTTCTTAAAATATTGAGTGAATCATATCCGTGCAACAGGAAGGTTTCCTATTATGCCAATCTGCTTAATACTACTCCAAAATATTTGACATATGTGTGTAAGCAGCAGTGTGGAAAGACTGCTTCTGAAATCATTAACCAGCGTATGGTGAAAGATATAATAAGGTTATTACAGGATTCCAAAAAGAACATCAAGGAAATTTCAAACGAATTGGACTTTCCAAGCCTCTCTTTTTTTGGAACGTATGTAAAACACCACCTGAAAATGTCGCCTAAGGCATATAGAAACAAGCAGTTTCAAGAAGATAAACGAGGCAGGGACAGGTGAAATCTGCCGGGGAGTGTGATTCCCAAAAGCTGGTATAGAAAGACGGATTTGTCTATGAATGACGTCTGGGCCTGAAGTTGTGGCCGGAAGACATCCGTTGTTATAGACAGATTGATAACGTACAAGAATGGTACTGTGTTATGAATGAAATCGATATAAGAAAAGTTTCTACAAAAAAAGATTTGAGAGATTTTGTGCAACTTCCGTATAAGTTGTATGCGGGTAATTCCTGCTATGTTCCCGATCTTGAGTCGGATATCTACAATGTGTTCAACCCTTCGCAAAATTCAGGATTGGAATTTACGGACATTATGCCGTTTATGGCGTACGATGCACAAGGAAATGCCGTTGGTCGCATTGTAGGTATCATCAATCATCGGGCAAATCAGAAATGGAATACACGTAACGTACGTTTTGGACTTATCGAGTTTGTAGACGACAGGAGGGTATCTGCCGCGTTACTTTCTGCTGTGGAAACATGGGGCAAGGAACATGGGATGGAACAGATACAAGGTCCGATGGGAATATTCGACTTTGATAAGGAAGGTATGCTGGTAGAAGATTTCGACCAGCTGAGTTCCATGATTACCATTTATAATCCTCCTTATTATCCTGCCCATCTGGAAGCGTTGGGTTATGAGAAAGAAGTAGACTGGATTCAGGTATGTATCGAAATTCCCAAAGAAGTTCCGGAAAAGTATGCACGTGTGGCAAGGCTTTCGAAAGAAATGTTTGGCCTGACCGTCCGTAAACTGACTCATGCAGATATCTATAAGAGAGGATACGGAAGAAAGGTTTTTGAACTGTTGAATCAGGCATATGCTCCTTTGTTCGGTTATACAGAGTTGTCGGACAGGCAGATAGACGAATATGTGAATCGTTATCTGCCTTTGATTGACAAACGTCTTATCCCTGTTGTAGAGAATGATAAAGGAGAAATTGTAGGCGTTGCAATTACTATGGGAAGCCTTTCCCATGCCTTGCAGAAAGCAAAAGGCCGGTTGTTCCCTTTCGGGTGGTATCATTTGCTGAAAGCCTTGAAATGGAAGAGGGAGGAAAAGGTGGATATGCTGCTTATCGCCGTACGGCCCGATTATCAGGGACTTGGAGTGAATGCCCTGTTTTTCGATGATCTGATTCCCATCTATAACCAATATCATTTCCGCTATGCCGAAACCGGACCTCAGTTGGAAGATAACGTGAAGGAACTTTCACAGTGGGGGCCGTTGCATCCTGCTTATACAAAGCGAAGAAGGTGTTACAAGAAAAAATTATAAAATTAACGATAACAATATGGAAAGAAGAGTTGTGATTACAGGTATGGGAATTTGGTCATGCCTGGGTAATTCACTTGCCGACGTATGCCATGCGCTATACGCCGGGAAAAGCGGCATTATATTTAGTCAGGAGCGTAAGGATGCGGGATTTCGTTCCGCCTTATGTGCCTCAATACAGCGGCCTGACCTGAAGCCGTTTGTTTCAAGAAATTTTCGTCAGTTTATGCCCGAAGAAGCTCAATATGCTTACATGGCTACACGGGCTGCGTTGGAGTACGCCCAGCTTGACCAGGATTATATAGACTGCCATGAAATCGGACTTATTTATGGCAACGATTCTGTAGCCGAGGCAACGATGCGTTCGCTGGATAATTTCCGTGAATACAAGGATACGGCTGCATGTGGAAGCGGAGCTATTTTTCAGTCTATGAATTCTACGGTAACCATGAATCTGGCTTGTCTGTTCCGGTTGAGAGGAATTAATCTGACATCTTCGGCTGCATGCGCTTCCGGTTCGCAGGCTGTAGGACTGGCTTATCTGTTGATTCGCGACGGATTGCAGGATTGTATTGTATGCGGTGGAGCACAGGAAGCCAACCTTTACGGAGTAGCCGCTTTCGATGGCATTCAGTCGTTTTCCGTTCGTGAAGACGAACCGTCGAAAGCCAGCCGGCCGTTTGATGCAGACCGTGACGGATTGGTACCCGGGGGCGGAGCTGCAACGCTCGTTGTAGAAAGTTACGAGTGTGCCGTCAAGCGGGGAGCACCTATTCTGGCCGAGATCGTAAGCTGGGGATTTTCCGGTAATGGAAATCATATATCTACTCCCAATGTAGATGGGCCGGCACGTTCTCTTGAGCTTTGTCTGCAACATGGTGGAATTGATCCGCGTCAGATAGGTTATGTTAATGCTCATGCTACTTCTACGCGTATCGGGGATGCTCGTGAAGCGCAGGCTATTGCTCGTGTTTTTGGTGATTATCGGGTACCGGTAACCTCTACCAAGAGTCAGACCGGACATGAAATGTGGATGGCGGGAGCCAGTGAGCTGATTTATTCAATACTGATGATGAAAAGTGGTTTCATCGCGGGAAATATCAATTTTGAACGTCCGGACGAGGATACTGCTTGTCTGAATATCTTGCCTGAAACGCGTGAAATCGGATTCAACATGTTCCTGTCCAATTCTTTTGGGTTCGGTGGTACAAACTCTACTCTGATAGTAAAAAATATATAACTAAATAATATATAACCGTAATAATAAAATAATACTGATTATGACACGTAATGACATTATTGAAAAAGTAAACGCATTATTATCTGAAGAATTTGAAGTAGAATCTGCACTTTTTAGCCCTGATGCTAACGTGCGCGATACACTATCGTTGGACAGCTTGAGTCTGGTGGATCTGGTGGCTCTTATCCAGCACACATATAAGATTAAGATTCCGGTAGCCGACTTGCGGAATATCAAGACGTTTAACGATTTGTATGACTATATTGAATCTCATCTATCTGCAAATGAATAACTACGACATTGAGCAGCTGATTCCTCAACGTTCACCTTTTAAGATGGTCGATAAACTGTTGAGCGTGAATGGAGAAACGGCTGTTACTCTTCTTCTTATTCTGCCGGATAATTATTTTTTAGAATCTGATGGAACGTTGGCAGAAGCCGGAGTGATTGAGCATATTGCTCAGTCTGCTTCGGCACTTGCCGGTTATCTGGTTCGCGAAGAAGGTGCTTCGTATGTTCCGGTAGGTTATATTGGTGAGATTCGTAACTTTCATTGTTATCGTTCTGCGCGTGTGGGAGAAACTCTGAAGACCACTGTGACGCGTGAAGAAGTAGTTGGCGACATTGCCTGCATAACGGGCGAGTCATGGGTATCGGATGAATGCATTGCAGAACTTCAGATGAAAATATATATCACTCCTAACACTTAAAAAATCAGTACAAGATGCTTCTCGAAAACAAGTATTATCAAATGGAAGATGCAACAGTCTGCGGAATGAAAGGTACGTTCCGCATCCGTCTGTTGCCCGATTGCGATATCTATCGTGGTCATTTCCCCGGTCATCCAGTTTGCCCGGGTGTCTGCCATATCGAAACCATAAAGGAATGTGCCATGCGCCTGATGGGGAAGAAAATGTCTATTCATACTATCAGGCAATGCCGTTTTCTTTCGGTTGCAACCCCTTCCGTATGTTCGGAGGTAAATGTTACGATGGATATCTGTCCGGTGGAAGAAGGATTTAAGGTAACAGCCCGAATAGCTGATGATACGAGAGTTTATGCTGATTTTAAAGGAATAATGACGGTATGACAGAATTTTGTATAAAGGTCTATCACTATTTTCGCAACCATCGTGCGGTTTGCTGGATTTCTATGATTATCTGGTTCGTATGTTGCGGTTTCTTCGCCTTTCAAATTCATTTGGAAGAAGATATAAATAAGTTGCTTCCGGCTTCTACCAACGAAGATGGAAGTACCAAGCTGGCTTTTGCTAATCTGAAAATAAAGGATAAGACTTTCTTGCTTTTTGAGGGGAAAAATGGAGCTTCTGTGGCGCACATCGTAGAAACATGTGATGCTTTTGTCGATTCACTGTTGCGTAAGGATGCTGTATCGGATTCCTCGTCACGGACATTGGAGGATATTTTTTATTGTTTGCCGGATGAATTGTTGCCTGATGCCATTGATTATTTGGAAGCTCATTTGCCTGCCTACATCGATACAAGCTTTTATTCCGGACTCGATACGATGCTGACCACTTCTCATCTGGAGCGGCAGATGGAGGAGAACCGCAGGGATCTGGGTTCTTCTTTGGGCAGTATGTATCCCGAATTAATACAAATAGATCCTTTGGGACTGCGAAAGGAACTGATGTCCCGCTTCAAGCCTTTGGTAGAAGGAGGTGGAAGTGGCTATAAAATTATTGATGGACATTTCTTCGTGCCCGATTCTACAGTGTGTGTAGCTTTCCTTACTCCCCGCTATTCGGCAACGAATACAGGGCAGGGATCAGCTTTATTCCAGATGCTGAATGAGCAGATAGAGGCATTCTCTACTTCTGTTCCTGATGTAAAGATATGTTGTCATGGAACTCCGGCAAGCGGCTTTTATAACGCATCGCAAATAAAGTCTGATTTGAAGACGACAATTGCCGGAGCTATGATACTGGTATTGCTGTTTATTTTATTTTGCTTCCGCAATTATGATACATTACCTCTTTTATTGCTGCCGCTGGTTTTTGGCGTATTGTTCGGACTGGCAGGTATGTATTTTATCAGAGGTGAGTTCTCTTTGCTTGCGCTTGGAATAGGAGCTGTTGTACTGGGTGTAGCCTTCAGTTATGTACTTCATGTGTTGACGCATTATAAATTTGTCAACGATCCTGAACAGATGTTGCGTGATCAGGTACGGCCTGTCTGCTTGGGTTGCATTACGACTATCGGTTCTTTTATGGGACTTGTTTTTGTGCAAACAGAATTGCTGAGGGATTTCGGCTTGTTCGCTTCACTGAGTATTGTCGGTACTACGGCATTTTGTCTTTTTTATTTACCTCAGTTTCTTAATCCTGCTGCAAATAAAATCAATAAGCGGGTATTCTTGTTTATTGAAAAAATAAATGCTTTCCCCTTCGATCGCAGTAAACCACTTATTGCTGTATTGCTAATTATTACAGTGGTATGTATTGCATTTTATATAAAGGGAGGAACCCGGTTCGATGCTGATATGCATGATCTCGGCTATAAATCGGAAATTACTTCCTATTCGGAAAATTTACTGCGGAATAAAACTTATACAGGCGATAAGCAAAAGTATTTTGCAAGTTCCGGGCATACGATGGAAGAGGCGATTCATCGTTTTGAGGGATTAAATAGCAAGCTGGATTCTTTGCAAAAAGAGGGATTGGTAAAGAGCTACACCCATACCGGGATGCTTTTTGTCCCGCTTGACGTACAGCAGCAACGTATTGATGCATGGAAGAACTTTTGGACGAGCCAGCGTTTGCAGCTTGTACGGAAGTTGATAGAGGAAACGGCTCCCCAGGCAGGATTACGTCCGGAGGCATTTCAGCCTTTCTTTGACTGGGTGACAGCCGACTATAAACCGGATGCGCTTTACAAGGCTGGAATTATTCCACAAGGTTACTTGTCGACCTTGATGGAGCAGTCATACAATGGCGACTATCTTTGCTTTACGTCTGTCAGATGTGCCAATGACTCCATAAGAAGCAGTCACAGTGATTATCACCGGATTTGTGATGCCGTGGCTTCCTTGCCTCATTTGCTGGTACTTGATACGTATTATTATACTACAGATACTCTTACCCAGCTGAATAAGGATTTCAATCTGTTGCAATGGCTTTCTATGCTTTTTGTATTTGTCATTTTGTTGTTAAATTTTCACGGGAATATTCGTTATGCCTTACTGGGCTTTATGCCTATATTACTGAGCTGGTTTATCGTATTGGGCGCCATGGTTATCTTCGACAAGCAGTTTAATCTCATTAATGTGGTCATATCTACGTTTATTTTTGGAATAGGAGTAGATTACAGCATATTTATCATGAGCGGACTTTTAGATAAAGGGCAGAATCCGGATTTATTGAAATATCATAAGACTGCTATCTTTTTCAGTGCAGTTATCCTGATTATTACTGTCGGTTCCATGCTGTTTGCCAAACATCCGGCCATTTCTTCAGTTGGCTTCTGTACTTTGGTAGGACTGATTTCTTCGGTAGTCTTATCGTATGTTGTGCAGCCCGCCGTATTCAGAATAATTCAAAAAAGAAAACAGCAATGAAGTACGATGTAATTATTATTGGAAGTGGACTGGGCGGACTGGCGTGTGCTCACATTTTGTCGAAAGCCGGCAAAAGTGTGCTGGTACTCGAAAAAGAGGCACAACCGGGAGGTTGCCTTCAGAGCTATAAGCGTAACGGATTTACATTCGATACGGGCTTTCATTATGTAGGCGGACTTGAAGAGGGACAATCTCTGTATGCAGCGTTTAAGATGCTTGGACTGGAAAATCTTCCTTGGGAAAAAATGGATGAAGCTTTTGACAGAATACAAATTGGCAACCAGAATTTTTCCTTTTTGCAGGGATATGAAAACTTTATGGAGAACCTGCAAGAACGCTTTCCGGCAGAGAAGGAGGCTCTGGCACAATATATCCATTTACTTAAACAGACAAAGCAAGAACAGATAAGCCTGTTAAAGTCGGATCAGGCTTCATCATCTTTTGCTCTTTTTGAAACCGGTGCATGGCACTATCTGGTAAAAACATTTCATAATCCACTGCTGGTTGATGTACTGAGCGCAACTTCGCTGAAGTTGGAGTTGCGGAAGGATTCCTTGCCGTTGTTTACTTTTTTGCATGGAAACGCCAGTTTTATTGAGAGTAGCTGGCGTTTAAAAGGTCCGGGTTCTCTTATTGTTGATTCCTTAATTCGGGATATCCGTAAACAGGGTGGCGATATAATCTGTCGGGCTGCCGTAGAAGAACTGGTTGAGAAAGATGGAAAAGTAGTCTGTGCCCGTTGTTCGGACGGACAAGTTTATGAAGCAGAATGTTTTATCAGCGACGTACATCCCGTCGTAACCTGTAGCTGGATAAAGCAAAGTAAGATTATGAGAGGCATTTACCTTAAGCGTATCGGAGCCTTGGATAACACGTTTGGCATGCTTACTGTTTCCTTGGTTGTTAAGCCTCAGCAGATAAAATACTTTAACTGGAATCAGTATATCTATAAACAAAGTGATGTATGGACTTTTTATCAGGATAATCCGTCTGTAGACAGACTTCTGATAACGGCCCGTCTGCCGGAAGATGGCGGTGAATATTTGCGGCAAATAGACTTGCTAACTCCAATGTCATGGGATAAATGTTCTCGATGGGCACAAACTTCCGTCGGACATCGGGGAGAAGAATACGCTGAAATGAAGCGACGGCTGGCAGCGGAGTGTATCAGACTGGCCGAACATTTTATTCCTGAGCTCGGAAAGATGGTTGAACAATTTTATGTCAGCACTCCGTTGACTTACCGTGATTATACGGGGACTTCGGAAGGTTCGGCTTATGGCATACGGAAAGATTACCACAATCCGATGATGACAGTACTTTCGCCGCGGACTCCTCTGCATAATTTGTTGCTTACAGGGCAGAATTTAGTGTTGCACGGAATACATGGGGTAACGATGACTGCCATGTATACTTGTGCTGAGATACTTGGAAAAGAATATATGTATAACCAATTAAAATAATTGTTTTTATGAAATATGCATTAGTAACCGGAGGCAGCCGGGGAATAGGGCGTGCCGTGTGTGTAAAGCTGGCGTGTATGGGCTATTACGTAATCGTGAATTGTGTTAATAATTTACCGGAAGCTCTGAAGACGTTAGAATTGATAAGAGTAGCAGGACAGGACGGGGAAATTATGATGTTCGATGTGAGTAACGGCGAACAAGTCCGAAAAACAATTGGCGAGTGGCAGGATGCTCATCCAGACTGTTACATTGAAGTGCTGGTAAACAATGCCGGCATCAGACGAGATAATATACTCGCGCTTATGCCGGAAGAGAATTGGGATCAGGTACTTGATACTACTCTCAAAGGTTTTTACAATGTCACTCAGCAGCTTTTACAACCTATGATGCGACGTAAATATGGACGTATTGTCAACATGGCAAGTGTCAGTGGTCTGAGTGGCATACAGGGACAGACAAACTATTCGGCTGCCAAAGGAGGTTTGATAGCAGCAACCAAGGCGCTGGCTAAAGAAGTGGCTTGTAAAAATATTACCGTCAATGCAGTAGCTCCAGGTTTTATCAAAACAGATATGGTAGATGGGCTGGATGAAGAAGCATTACGGAAAACTATACCTGCCAATCGCTTTGGTACACCGGAAGAAGTGGCTGAAGTTGTAGGTTTTCTTGTTTCGAATGTAGCGGGGTATATAACCGGAGATGTCATATCTGTCAATGGAGGACTGTACGCATGAGCAGGGGAATTTACAAATACATCATGTGGCAGATAGTTTTTATCTTTTTTACTACAGAACTGTCTGCTCAATCTGGCATAACGACATTGCTTGCCAATGTTACACGTACCAGCCATAACGTACTTATTGCAAAAGATGTTGTTACTTCTGGGCACTTTTATTTTCAGCAGCCCGATAAGATATGCATGATTTTCAGTGATAATAAGGACATGCTGCTAATGAATGGCAGTACTTATATCATGATGGAAAACGGGAAAAAAAATGTGGCAAAAGGTAAAATGCAGGAACTGTTTGGCACGTTACAAAAAGTCTTGCAGGCTGTTGTTTGTCAGACATCTTTACCGGAAGTCGCTGAAAACTCAACTATTCAGGTGAAACAAGAAGGAGAAATTATCCAGATAACTCCGGTGCTGGATGCAAAAGCCAAAAGGCGCATGCCGTTTACTTCGTTTGTAATAACTCTTGATGCCCATAGTCATAAGTTGAAAACTTTACGCATGAACGAGAGGGGCGAAAATTATGTTTTGTATACGCTGTCAGACTATGCGGTAAACAGTCATTTTAATACAGAGGTCTTTAATGTGAACTGAAATGAAAGAACTTGAAGATGTTTGTTGCGTACAAGTGAGGTTTAGTGAGATTGATTCCATGCGTAGGGTATGGCATGGAACATACCTCACTTATTTTGAAGATGGAAGAGAATCTTTTGGTCGTCATTATCCGGGTATTGGTTATGCTGACATGCAGCGTGCCGGAATTTATGCGCCTGTGTATGAGGTAAAGGTAAGGTATTACGCACCTCTTTTCATTAATGACAAAGTAGAAATCCATACACATTATGTGTATAAACTGGGGGCAAGGCTGGATTATACTTATCAGGTATATCGTGACAGTGACCATACATTATGTGCCGAAGGAAGTACGATTCAGTTATTTATTGATCCTCAGGGAAACTTGATGACCGAACTTCCTGCTTACTATCAGGCGTGGCAGCAGAAATATCTGATGTTGGATGAGTGATATATATGATTATGTTTGATGTACGGGGGTATTTCCATTAGAAGCTGTGCCGATAATTATTTCAGGTTATAAATAGAAATATGATTTGTAAATGCATCATGAATAAGAGAATCTATTGTTTATTTCTTCTGCTTTTGTTTCTGTCCGGCTTGTACGGACAGAATATTACTGTAAAAGGTATTGTAACCGATTCGATAACAGGCGAAGCACTGCCATATGCTGAGTTGTTTATTCAAGGAAGTACATTGGGGACCACAACAAATGATAAGGGACAGTTTTCCTTAAATGTCCCGGCAGGGGAAAAAACATTGGTCGTTTCCTATTTGGGATATGAGTCATATAAGATGAAGCTGGTTCCGGGAAAAATGCCGTACCTGTCAATTTCCTTATCACCCAGTGGGGTTTATCTTAAGGAAGTGGTGGTTAAGCCCCAGAGGGAAAAATATGAGAAGAAAGATAATCCTGCAGTCCGGTTTGTCCGGAATATAATTGAACGAAAAAATCTTAACAGTCCCTATTCGCAAGATTATTTCAGCTATGAACATTATGAGAAGATTCTTTTTGCAATGAACGATTATACGCCCAAACCTTCTAAGCCCAACAAGAAAAATAAATTCAGCTTTGTAGAAGAGTTTGTAGATACATTGACCGATGGAACTACTATTTTGCCTGTATCTGAAAAAGAATTGGTTGAAACGGTGTATTATCGTAAGCATCCAAAGTCGGAAAAGCATGTAGTAGAGGGCAGCCAGTCGTCGGGCGTAGACGAAATGTTTTCACGGGATGGAGTCCGGCAGTTCCTGGGAGAAGCTTTCCATGAAGTAGATATATTTAAAAATGACGTACAATTGTTTTTACAGCGATTTGTCAGTCCGCTTTCTGCTATCGGTCCTAATTATTATAAATATTATTTACTCGATACATTGGATATAGCTGGACAACCTTGTGCTGATTTAGGGTTTGTTCCTTTCAATTCGGAAACCTTTGGATTTACCGGACATCTGTATGTAGCACTTGATTCAACCTATTTTGTCAAGAAGGTTATACTAAACGTACCGAAAGACATCAATCTGAATTTCGTTTCACATATGACGATTGAGCAGACTTTTGAACGTACGGCAGACAGTACCCGTCTGATGACCAAAGATGATATTAAAGTAAATTTTAAGTTGAGCGAGAAATCGAAAGGAATGTATGCAAGGAGGTTGAGTATTTATCGCAACCATTCGTTTCATGCACCTGATACAAAAACAGCTAAGGTCTTTCAGGAAAGCGCACCCACTATTGTCAGTGCAGATGCTTACAGGCAATCGGACAATTACTGGAAAATGGTTCGACCTGTGGAAGCTGTACGGAAGAATCCGAATTCTGTAAGCAACTTAATGGCAAAATTGCGTTCGGTCCCAGTCTTTTATTTTACGGAAAAGGTAATAAGTGTTCTGGTATCAGGATATATTCCTACAAATAAAGAGCCCTCCAAAAATAAATTCGATTTAGGTCCAATGAACTCTACGCTTAATGGGAATACAATTGAGGGAGCACGTTTCCGAGTGGGTGGAGGAACAACTCCGGTACTTAGTAAAAGATGGTTTGGGGATGGCTATTTAGCTTATGGCACCAAAGACCGTAAAATTAAATATGATGCTCTGTTGGAATATTCTTTTAACGACCGTAAAGATTACAGGCTGGAGTATCCGATTCATTCCATTCGTATGGAATATATGTATGACCTGAATAAACTGGGGCAACAGTACATGTATACAAGTAAGGATAATATGATGCTGGCTATTCGTCGTAAGAAAGACAAGTTTGCTACTTATTTGCGAAAGGCTGAACTTACTTATACGCGGGAACATTATAATGGAATATCTTACGAAGCTATTATCCGTAATCAGCGGGAATATGCTACTCCGTTTGCCGAGTTTAACAGGTTTGAAGCTGACGGTTCTTTGAGTCCTGTCAATCATTATGACCTTACAGCATTAGAACTGCGGTTCCGTTACGGGAAAGATGAAAAGTATTATCAAACCCGGACTCAACGTATTCCTATTACTTACGATGCTTTGATATTCAACTTGAGTCATGTAATGGCTAAAAAGGGATTGCTGGGATCTTCTTATGATTTTCAGCGAACTGATATTGGCATACAAAAACGCTTCTGGTTCTCTGCATTTGGTTATATAGATTTTATTGTTAAGGCAGGAAAGGTATGGAGCAAGGTGCCATATCCTTTGTTGATACTTCCTAATGCCAATTTAACTTATACCATACAACCTGAAGCCTATACTAATATGAATGCTTTGGAATTTTTGAATGATGAGTATGCTTCATGGGATTTGACATACTATATGAATGGAAATTTGCTGAACCGGATTCCTCTGGTCAAGAAACTTAAATGGAGAGAAGTATTTACGTTCAGAGGGCTGTGGGGAAATCTGACAGACAAGAATAATCCTATGGCTGCTTTAAATAAGGAAGGGTTATACCAATTCCCTGAAGGTTCTTTTCTGATGGGAAAAGCACCTTACATGGAAGCTGGGGTAGGAATTGAAAATATTTTCAAGTTCTTACGGATTGATTATGTCTGGAGATTAAATTATAGAAATCATCCGGACATCCAGAAGTCAGGAATACGTATGACAATGAGATTATCCTTTTAAGATCGTCTTATTGACTATCGTTGTGTTTATCGCTATACAAATAACTATGATTTTCAGACTTATGTATCCACAAGCCTCATTGACATATTAATAGGAGGCACCGAATGAACAATATCCAACGATATATGGTCTTGAATTCCTTTTTGCAGGAAATGAGTCCGCTTTAAAATCATTCTTTCACATATAACTGAAAAAACATTTTAAAGCGGACTCAACAATAGAGATTACTTAAGCTTGAACGATACAGGGATAGTGTACTTTACTCTTACAGGCTGTCCTTTCTGCATACCCGGTTTCCATTTCGGCATGGCTTTCATTACACGCAAAGCTTCTTCATCAAGGTCTGGATCAATAGAACGTACAACATTAAACTCGGTAGGAGTTCCGTCTTTTTCTACTACAAACTGAACAATGACGCGACCTTCTACTTTGCGTTCTTGTGCCGATTTGGGATACTTGATGTTCTCTTGAAGGAAAGTCATCAGTTCCTGTATTCCTCCCGGATATTCAGGCATCTGTTCTACTACATCGAGTGCTTTTTCTTCCGCAGGGCTCTCTGCTGGAGTTTCTGTTGCATCCGGACTAACTGGTGTGGCAACCTCTTCTTTTGCATCTGTCTTTTCTGATGCATCCTGCGAGCAGGAGATGTTTCCGGCAACGAGTAGAGCAAAGGCCGGAAGGGTGAACAGTGCATATTTAATATGCGCTGCACCATTTGATTTTTTCTTGTTCATCATAATGATACGTTGTTTAAGATGAGAAAAATTAAAATTATTGGATAAACCATACTTGTGATTGTATGCCAATCCAAGCAGGTGATATTGATAACTTTTAGAGGAAAATCCTGCCTCCATCACTTTCTTGTCGGCTAAGAATTCCAGATTGAGTCTGATTTCTCGCTTCATCAGCCAGGCAAAAGGATTCATCCAGCAGCAGATGCTGATTATTTCGGCAAAAAGGATATCGATGGAATGCTTTTGTTTTACGTGAGCCAATTCGTGTGTCAGGATTTCACCAATTTCATTTTCCTTTACAATGGTTGGATTTATGAAAATCCATCCAAAGAAAGAAAACGGTCCGGAAGGAGTTTTCAGGCATTTTACGCAGATACCGTTTATCATCTTCGTGGGCGTGTGTAGAATGATACGAGACAGACTGGCTACCTGAATAAAGAATCTGATTGTCAAAATTGCTACTCCAGCAAGGTATATGTATTTCATCCATTCGGACAAAATGAATACCTGATTTCCTGTTCCCGCAGCTTTACTTCCTACTACAATCTCTGGCAACACTACCGAATAGTCAAAATGAGTGAGCATAATCAGGCTATCACGACTTTCCATCCATTCCCGTATGTCGATGAGAGGCAGGATAAAAGGCAATGCAAGCGACAACATCAGGATGAATCTTCGTGAGTGGAAGAATGTATCCCGTGTACACAGCAGCTTGTACAATGCGTAAAACAGAATCAATCCGATATTGACTTGAAGAAGATATAGCATATAAAAGAAATATTAAAGTAGATATTTATTCGTGAATCCCATACTTTTATTTGTTTTCCTGCTTTTCAATCAGGTCGATAATCTCGTTGAGCTCGTCTTTGGAGATTTTCTGTTCCTTGGCAAAAAACGAAACCATCTCCTTGTAAGAGTTGGCAAAATAATTGCGCACGATGTTTCCCACGGAATTGCTGGTATATTCTTCCTGCTTTACCAATGGCGTGTACCGGTACGTGTTTCCAAATCTTTCTGCTTTCAGGTATCCTTTTCGTTTCAGGTTATTCACAATCGAGGCTACTGTGGTGTAAGGAGGCTTCGGTTCGTCATAACATGTTACGATTTCTTTCACAAAACACGGTCCTAAATTCCAGATAAAGCGCATGGCTTCTTCTTCTTGATAAGTTAGCTTTTCCATATTGAATGAGTTTTATTACGAACTTTTCGCAAATCTACGAATTTATCGTAAATGCTATCTTTTCAAAGAGTTAATTATATTAAACGGGAAAATATTTCTCTATAATCATATCGTAAAGAGAGTTTGTTTCAGGGGAAATAATAAGGTTTCTGAACTTCGTGTGCCGCTCCCAGATTAGTTGGGCTGAACTTGTTTTGTTGTTAAAATAGATTAGGAGGTGGCGGCTAATCAAATTATTTCATTTATATTTGAATTAATAATTCAAACTATGAAAACTTATGAAGTGGAGAAACATTGCTCTGTTGTCTGTACTTTATTTATCATGTACGGGACTTTATGCGCAGGAACGCATAAAGAGTGATAGTCTTAAGTTTGATAAAGACAGTATGAAAGCAATTTTTGATGACGGTCTTGTTTCTCCTGATGCTGTCGGATATTCATTTGATTACAACGAAAATACAGGAAGCGATCCAATAACTGAAATACCAAAGGATCAGAAAATAGAATTTAAATTGCATAAACCTTTCTATATACCTCCTTATTATATAGATTCTTCACCCAGATTTTATGGAGATTATACGACGGGAGGACAGATTTTTCCTAATATCTATGGTAGTGGCATGCAGGAAACATTGCCCGGACTGGGAAGGCTTAATCAGGCTTCACTTTTTTATCGTTATGACCTGAATGATTATTTTTCTATTCAGGCGGGGGTGAATGCTGTTAAGTATAATTTCCCGATGAGTGTGGGACAGTCTTTGGGAACTTTCGGAAGCATAACCTATCATCCTACAGATAGACTTCGGATAAGTGCTTTTGGCTCTTATTCGCCGGATAGCCGTTATGGCTTTAACAGAAATACGTATGGAGCTGCTGTCGGTTATGATTTTACAGACCGGTTTGGTATGGAAGTGGGTGTGCAGAGATATTACGATCCACAACGGGGATGGCAGACTATTCCGATTGTTACACCTTATTATAAATTCAATAAATTTGATTTGGGCATTGATGTGGGTGGAATACTGTATGAAATACTAAGAAGTGTCGTTATTGACAAGCGAGGTGGTTCACCGGTTATCATGCCACCCGGAAGATGAAACTGAAGAAATATACAGTTTGAAAATTAATTCTGATACTGATTGTTATGAAGAATCTATGTAAAATATTGTGGTTGGGTTTATGGGTATTTGCAGCCGGATGTAATAGTAATGTTTTTGTAGACGACTATTTACCAGAGGTACCTGTAATACAATTGTCGGAAACAGACTCTGTTGCCCGGATAGTTTTTGAATCGGACAATTGGGATATTTTGAATATATATGGGGATTATGAGAATGTATGGGAAACGATTTGTGATCTTGAGGGGAATCCCGATGGCAGGAGTTTGCCTTTAAAGAATGGCGAAAATGCCGTAATTAAGTTAGGTTACGAATATTGTGACTTCAGGGTAGAGAAGAGGAATGGCAGGGAACTCTGTATTTTCTTTGGTGATAATATGAATAGGGCAGCACTTGATGTCAAGATAGTTGTGGGTAATGAATATGAAATCAAGTCTATTCCTGTATCATTAGCTCTGACTTCGGAATATGAAGTCGACAGTATCGTGTATGATTGGGAGAGTTTATCTTATTCCGACAATCTGTTAGAGCCTGATTATTGCGTGATGATCGATAATACTCAGTCCACTCAACCTACGAGTTGGTACTTCGATCCGATGGAATCATCTTTTCCGCGTCAAATCTCTTTCAGGAATAAAGATGGTTGGAACGAAGAAAAACTGTACAAATGCTTTTTAGGAACTCCCTTGCCATTGGTTGTTGTTCCTGATTTTATAGATGGAAAACCCGTATTGAAAGATACAAAAGCGGAAGTCGGAAGTGATTTCCAGCAAATCCGCAGTGTCATCAATTCCAGCTTGGTCGGGAAGAAATATACGATTCCTCCCGGTGAGAAATGGAAAATTTCTGTCGATTATCTGATAGAGCAATATTGGATAAATTATAGATTGTACACTTCCAATCCTTTTAGCGGAAGGAAGAAAACTTTTGAAGGTGCCATTTATAGTAAACGTCCGTACGAATTTTTTATAACTCCTGAAAAGCAAGAGTAAGATGAATAGAAAAACGAATAGGCTTATAGCTGTGTGTATGTTTTTATGCTTGTCCGTTTATACCATGGCAAGTAGCAAGGATAGTACAAGTCAGCGATTAGTTCATATAATTGGAGTCGATTTCCGGCCTGCTTATACATTTCCTACCAATGAATTTTTTAAGGGTGCGAATGCTGCACAAACTCCTGTCAGGAAGACTTTCTCGGGACACGTGAAGTATGGATTTAAATTCTCGCCCGATACCTATTGGGGGCGTATTTATCCTTATGCAATACAAGGTATTGGAGTGGGATATAATACCTTTTTCAATTCTTCCGAGATAGGCAATCCACTGGCCGTTTATGCCTTTCAAACATATAGGATTGCCAGCATAACCCCTCGTTTGTCTTTCGACTATGAATGGAACTTTGGGGCTTCTTTCGGATGGAAGAAATATGATGAAGAAACAAATTCCATGAATAATGTAGTTGGCTCGAAAATAAATGCCTATATCAATTTCGGCTTGTTGCTTAACTGGCAGATTGATGCCTGTACTCATTTGCGTGCAGGAGTCGGAGTTACACATTATTCGAATGGGAATACAGGATATCCTAACTCTGGAGTTAATACGATAGGTGGAAGTATTGGAATCATACGTTATTTTGGCAATAAGGAAAAAATGGAATTATACAATAAGGCCTATTATACTGCTTATCGGAACAAGGACACATTTAAGCCCTATGTAAGTTATGATCTTATTATATATGGTGCATTGAAAAAGAAAGGTGTCTTTCCGCCATATAATTCACCGGTACTTGTTCCCGGTTCTTTTGCCGTAGGCGGATTCAACTTTACTCCTATGTATAATTTCAGCAATTATTTTCGCGCGGGACTTTCGCTGGATGCACAATATGATGAAAGCGCGAATTTATCCGATCACGTTGCAAATACAGGTGGGGTAATCGATACGGAAAATATTCGTTTTCATCGTCCCCCCTTTAAGGAACAGTTTGCTGTTGGACTTTCGGCCCGGGCCGAAATCGTTATGCCTATCTTTTCAATAAACTTAGGTATTGGACGGAATATTATATGTAAAGGTGCAGATACTAATTCGTTTTATCAGATAATTGCCCTGAAAACGGATATAACCAAGAATTTTTTTTTGCATGTCGGGTATCAGCTCTATAAGTTTAAAGATCCGAACAACTTGATGCTGGGAATAGGAGTCAGGCTTAACGCCAAACGATAAGGCTGTTTGAAAATCGCTTTAAAAATTCTTCTGTTCAATAGTTTATCCTTACTTTTGCTTATTAAATGTATAACCAACTTTAAAATACTATGAAAAATTTAATTCTGCCGATAGGTCTTTTGTCACTTTACTCATCGGCTTTTGCACAACAAATGCCTGAGCGTCCTAACGTGTTACTTATTTACGCCGATGATATCGGTTATGGAGATTTAAGTTGTAATGGTACGTCGGCTGTACGTACTCCCAATGTTGAGAAACTGGCTTCCGAAGGAATACGTTTTACAAATGCTCATTGTGCCGCTGCTACAAGTACTCCTTCGCGTTATGCTTTGTTAACCGGTGAGTATGCTTGGCGCAGAGAAGGAACTGGCATTGCAGCAGGAAATGCAGCCATGATTATAACCCCCGAACGTTATACCATTGCTGATATGTTTAAGGATGCGGGATATCAGACAGGGGTAGTAGGAAAATGGCATCTCGGATTGGGGAATGAAACCGGCAAGCAGGACTGGAATGGAGTAGTTAAGCCTAATCCGGCAGATCTTGGTTTCGATTATTCTTATATTATGGCGGCAACTGCTGACCGTACTCCGTGTATCTTTATGGAAAATGGCAGAGGGGTTGGTCTGGACCCTAATGATCCTGTGTATGTAAGTTATACAGAGAATTTTCCCGGTGAACCTACAGGGAAGGATAATCCGGAACTGTTGCGTATGTTTCCTTCGCACGGACACGATCAGTCTATCGTCAATGGTATTTCACGTATCGGATATATGAAAGGTGGAAAGAGTGCTTTATGGCGGGATGAAGACATAGCCGATAGTATAACGGCTCATGCCATCCGTTTTATAGAGAAGAGTCAGCAGTCTAAAGAGCCTTTCTTCCTCTATTTGGCTACAAACGATATTCATGTGCCTCGTGTACCTCATCAGCGTTTTGCCGGTAAGAGTGGGTTAGGCCCTCGGGGGGATGCATTGTTGTCTTTCGACTGGACTGTGGGGCAGGTGATGGAAACATTGAAAAAGCTGAATCTGGATGATAATACGATTGTGATTCTTTCGAGCGACAATGGAGCCGTTATAGATGACGGTTATCAGGATCGGGCAGTAGAGTTGTTAGGGGATCATAAGGCCACTGGTGTGTATAGAGGTGGTAAGTATAGCAGTTATGAAGGCGGGACACGTGTCCCATGCATTATACGCTGGAAGGGACAGATTACCCCCGGAGTTTCGGATTATTTGGTTAGTCAGGTTGACTGGTTTGCATCGTTTGCTTCGATGTGTGGAGTCGAGCTTCCGGTAGGGAGTGCACCCGATAGTGAAAATCACTTGAATTCATGGTTTGAATCTAATGCGAAGGGACGTATTTGGACGGTAGAACATAATGTGCAGAATAACTTGTCGATAACGGATGGTGTGTGGAAGTATATTCCTGCGGCAAATGGTCCGGCAATTAATAAACAGACCAATACTGAATTGGGAAATAATCCGACTGAAGATCAGTTGTATGACTTGGTTTCCGACCCGGGGGAACATTTCAATGTGGCCAAAGAAAATCCGGAGCTTGTTCAGAAAATGCGTAGCGAACTCGTGCGCATCATAGAAAGTGGGCAGCATATTCAATCTGGGTATTTTATTTCGAAATAAGTTTCTTTATATGTAGTCGCCAACGGGCTGTTGGTTTCGTGTTCCAGATTGACGAGAGAAACCAACAGCTTGTTGGGACATTGTTTGCCGATATAACCCACTGGTGGATTCTCCGTGTGTTCCATCACGTCCTCCTTTCTTTATCGAGGTTATACTTCGGTTATATTCCGTTTCAAGCGGAACTTTTCCCGCCCGACGGTTCACTGTTTCTTCAATGTAGGCAATGCTCCGGTGAGTTCGTAACGCCACTCTGAACCTGCACTCTGCAAGGCGGTGTTCATGGCATCAACGGCGTTCTGCCAGGTAACGGTTGTGCCTTCCACCTTGACGGTTCCGCCGGTGCTTCCGCTGCCGGTGCCTTGTTCCT